>Ga0079225_10001411_pt1 | contig 13438 bp, 10 predicted proteins | sample Poulit2012_FD_76344 | JGI IMG/M metagenome (GOLD analysis project Ga0079225, IMG submission 76344) | Agricultural soil microbial communities from Georgia to study Nitrogen management - Poultry litter 2012 | ecosystem: Environmental > Terrestrial > Soil > Agricultural land | place: USA: Georgia...
CGCAATGCGCGGGCTAAATGCACTAAATCCATGCGCTGCAACGCAAACAAATCGCGCTCTGACACCATACCCACAAGGCGTTGATTATCCACTACACAAATATGGGCAATATGGTGCTCTGCCATGGCAAGCGTGGCGTCAAAAGCTGTGTGTTGCGAGCTTAAATAGTGCGGCTGTTGCGTCATTACCGCGGCTAAGGGCTGGTTCAAATCAGTGTTAGGGCTAGCGATTACTGCGCGCAAATCCCGCAAAGTAAAAATACCAATGGGATAGCCCTGCTCGTTCACAATAGGCAAACTGCCCACTTGCTGTTGGTCCATCAAGCGCACTGCCTGATACAGGGGCAGCTCTTTTACTGCGGTAACAGGCTCGCGCAGTAATAAATCCCCCAAGCGGGTGTCTAGAGTATGCTGCGTGCCCACAGTGGCCGCTGCTTGCTGACGGATTTTATGAATGGCGTGATCTAACAAGCCGCTAATACCGCGCACGCAGAAATCACGAAACACTTCACAATGATTGAGCAAATAAACAAAGGCAGTTTTATTTAATTGCAAACAAAACGTATCGGAGGCGGCTAAGTGTACGGTGCGAGTGGGTCTTTCTGCCAATAAAGCAGAAATAGGAAAACATTCACCCTGACTGATTTCAAAGGTTTGGCTGGGCTGAGCGCTTTTATCATCGCGAACGCCAACAACGCTGCCCTGCTTAACAATATAAAAGTGCTCTATGGGGCCATCTTCGGGCTGAATAATGGGGTCGTCTTTAGCGTAAAATCGCAGCACGCAGTGCTCAATCAAATACATCAAATGCGCCGCTTCCATTTGCCGGAAAGGCGGATACTGGCGCAAAAAATGCGTAATGCTTTGCCGGTTATCTTCCACGGCGGTGCGTGCTATGGAGGGCTTTAGCTTGCTCATGACCACCTCTTATTGCTGTATCACTAGCTTAAGAGGTAATCCACGCAGCGGCACTGCAACTTAAGTTGTAGATGAAGGTGAGGGCTGGAGTATGGTCTTGATTTCTTCGAGTTCGTAAAGGATATCTGCCATTAGAGACGCTTGTGATGCCACCTCTTCGCCATCAGCGGCAAGTTGTTGGCGCGCTCCTTCAATCGTAAAACCCTGCTCATAAAGCAAGGATTTAATTTGACACACTAACAGTACATCTTCGCGCTGATAGTAGCGACGATTGCCACGGCGTTTAACTGGCTTCAGCTGGCTGAATTCTTGCTCCCAGTAACGCAGCACGTGGGGTTTTAAATCACACAATTCCCCTACTTCACCAATGGTGAAGTAGCGCTTTTCAGGAATTTCTGGCAACGCATTTTCAGTTAGATTGAGCGCCTGCATAGTTATCTACTCGTTGGCGAAGCTTTTGCCCTGGCCTAAATGTCACCACACGGCGAGCAGACACCGGCACTTCTTCCCCTGTTTTGGGGTTGCGGCCTGGGCGCTCTGCTTTATCGCGCAGCTCAAAATTACCAAAACCTGATAGTTTCACTGGCACATTATGAGACAAGGCCGATGACATTTCTTCGAAGAACATCTCCACTAATTCTTTTGCTTCGCGCTTGTTCACGCCCAAAGTTTCGTATAGCTGCTCAACCAATGCTGCTTTGGTTAAGGTTGTCATGGCCTCTCCTTTCTTATTGGTAACAGTTGCGGGCTATCTTATTCACGAAGTGAAGCACCCGCATCTGCTTTTACGCCCACTAAAATGCTTTCAATCAGTTGATTAATATCGGATTCCTTAAGAGTGCGTGAAGGATCTTGGAAGGTCAAGCTTACAGCGATGCTCTTGTTCTCAGAACCGATATTTTCACCCCGATACACATCGAGCAGCTCGATGCGTGTAAGGGCTTTACCGGCAGCCTTGCGGATAGCATCAAGCAATTGCTGTGCAGGGGTAGCCTCTGCCAGCACCAGAGCTAAATCACGCTTTACCGCGGGCTGGTCCGACAGTGGAGTAAAGCTTGGCACGCGCCCTTGCTGCAATACATCCGCTTGAAGCTCAAACAAATAAATAGTGTTTGGTACATCAAGTTGCTGCGCCACCAAAGGATGAATACGCCCCACCCAACCCACTTCTTTGTCGTTGCGGAGCACCCGCGCGCTTTGACCTGGGTGTAGCACGGGGTTTTCTGCTGCTACAAAACGGTATTCCTGTGCCACGCCGCCAAGTGCAATTAAGGCTTCCACGTCGGCTTTAATATCATAAAAATCCACTGGAGTGGGCTTAACGCTATAGTGACGCGGCTCCGCTAGTCCGTAGAGCAAGCCTGCCACCATGGGGGTTTGCTCAAGGTCATCTATGGTAGTGCCGGGCACAAAACGCAAGCCCTGTTCAAATAAACGCAAGCGGGAGACTTGGCGTTTAATATTGCGCTCAGCGGTTTGAAGCAAACCCGCCCACAAGGTGCTGCGCATTACCGCTAGCTCTTTGGATAAAGGGTTAGCAAGCGCTAAAGGCTTAAGCTCGGGCGCGAGCACTGCTTGGATATCAGGGCTCACAAAAGCATAGCTAATTACTTCTCGGTAGCCACGATCGCACAACGTATCTGCTAGCTTGCGGCTATTCAGCTGCGCTTCTTTGGCCAAGCCTTCACCACCAGCAATAGTGGGCAAACGGTTAGGCAACTTTTCATAACCGTACAGGCGCGCCACTTCTTCAATGATGTCTTCTTCAATGGCCATATCAAAACGCCAGCTCGGCGCCTGTACTTGCCAACGCCCATCACCAAGGCTATTTACTGCCATACCTAGGGCCGGCAGTCCCTGTTCAATAATCTCTGCGGGGACGGAAAAACCAAGCAAGCGCTCAACATTGGCGGCGCTCACTTCAATGGTATTAGCTTGGGGCAAATGCTCTTCTGCCACCACTTCCACCACGGGGCCCGCTTCACCGCCAGCAAGCTGTAAAATCAAGGCGGTGGCGCGCTCCATGGCCTGTTGTTGTAGCTCTGAGTCCACACCTCGCTCAAAACGATGGGATGAGTCCGTATGCAATCCATAAGCACGCGCTTTACCCACCACAGCTAAGGGAGCAAAAAAAGCACACTCTAGCACTATATCTTGAGTATTCTCGCTCACCGCGGATGCTGCACCGCCCATCACACCTGCTAATGCTAAGGGTGCAGTGTCATCGGCAATTATCAAGGTATCGTTGCTGAGTGTAAGCTCTTCACCGCCAATGGCTGTAAGCTTTTCGCCCTGCTCGGCGAAGCGCACTTCAATCTCGCCTTGGATTTTGGCTTTATCGAAGGCATGCAAAGGTTGACCCAGTTCCAATAATACGTAGTTGGTGACATCCACCACAGGGTCCACAGAACGCAACCCGCTACGACGCAGACGCTCTTGCAACCATACTGGGCTTGTGGCCTTAAGGTTCACATTGCGAATCACACGCGCAAGATAACGGGGACAAGCCTCAGAAGCAGCAACCTTAACCCCGATAGTTTCCTCGTGAGTTGCAGCCACCTCATCAATTTGCGGCGCATTAAAAGGCACCTGATTAAGTGCTGCCACTTCTCGGGCCACACCGCGAATGCTTAAACAATCCGCGCGATTAGGGGTAAGGTCCACTTCAATAATCGTATCGTTAAGCTGCAGGTAGTCACGAATACATTGGCCTAGCGGTGCATCACTCGGCAGTTCTAGCAAGCCATCCACTATATCTTCAAGGCCGATTTCCGAAGCGCCACAGAGCATGCCTTCGGAGGTTTGGCCTCTGAGCTTAGCTTTTTTAATTTTAAAATCGCCAGGCAGCACAGCGCCAATACGTGCCAACGGCGCTTTCATACCCACGCGCACATTGGGAGCGCCACACACGATGGTGTGGGTATTTTCGCCGTCACTTACTTGGCACACAGAGAGCTTATCCGCATCGGGGTGCTGCTCTAGGCTAAGAATTTCAGCCACCACTACACCTGAAAACTCAGGCGCGGCAGCTTCTACACCGTCAACCTCAAGACCTGCCATGGTAATTTGATGGCACAGGTCAGCAGTATTTAATTTAGGGTCGGCCCACTCTCTGAGCCAAGCTTCACTAATTAACATCTTTTATATCCTTGCTCAGTGGAATTGGGTTAAGAAACGCTCATCATTTTCAAAAAATAAGCGCAAGTCGTTAACGCCGTAGCGCAGCATAGCCAAGCGTTCAATGCCCATACCAAAGGCAAAACCAGAGTATTCTGTGGCATCCACGCCACCATGCTTGAGCACCTCAGGGTGTACCATGCCGCAACCCATAATTTCTAGCCAACCGGTTTGTTTACACACACGGCAGCCTTTACCTTGGCACTGGGTGCAACCAATATCCACTTCTGCAGAGGGCTCGGTAAAAGGGAAGTAAGAGGGGCGAAAACGTACAGCCAAATCTTCCACTTCAAAAATATAGCGTAAAAAAGCTGCCACTGTGCCACGCAAATCGGCAAAGGTGACCCCTTTGTCCACGAGCAAGCCTTCCACCTGGTGGAACATGGGCGTGTGCGTAATATCAGAATCGCTACGATACACCCGTCCAGGCGCAATAATACGAAACGGCGGTTTGCCTGCTTCCATGACTCGCACTTGCACAGGTGAGGTGTGGGTGCGCAACAAATGGTTGGCATCAAAGTAAAAGGTATCGTGCATGGCACGCGCAGGGTGATGGTCTGGGATATTAAGGGCTTCAAAGTTATGGAAGTCGTCTTCCACTTCGGGACCTTCAGCAATGGCATACCCAAGACCAATGAAAAAATCTTCAATACGGCGGCGTATACGTGTGACAGGGTGCAATCCCCCTACTTTTTCACCCCGGCCGGGCAAAGTTACGTCAATAGTTTCGCTAGCGAGCTGCTCCGCCAAGGCGGCGTTTTCTAATGCTGCTTTGCGGGCCTCTATCGCAGCTTGAACTTGTTGACGCGCTTCGTTAATCACAGCACCCGCTTTAGGACGCTCTTCCGCGGATAATTTGCCGAGGCTTTTTAACAAAGTGCTAATAGAGCCTTTTTTGCCAAGGTACTTTACGCGCACTTCATCAAGCTCGCGCAAGGCAGTGGCATCGGCAACTTCTGTAAGCGCAGCTTCTGTTAGAGGTTGAAGATCTTCCATTTATGTCTCCGGCTATATCACCAGTGCACAAGCCCATAAAAAGATGGCTTCTTGTTGGCGACGTTGCACATAACTCAGATAAAAAAACAGGGAAAGAGCGCGAGCTCCTCCCCTGTTATCACCGTGGATACGGTATGACTAGTACTGCTTGCTGAGAATTAAGCAGCGAGGCTCGCTTTGGCTTTTTCAACTAAAGCGCCAAACGCGGCTTTATCCCATACAGCAATATCAGCAAGAACTTTACGGTCGATCTCAATGGAAGACTTCTTCAAACCATTGATAAAACGGCTGTAAGACAAACCGTGCTGACGTGCTCCTGCATTAATACGTACAATCCACAAGCGACGGAACTGACGCTTTCTTACCTTACGGTCACGGTAGGCATATTGGCCTGCACGTAAGACGGATTGTACCGCGATGCGGTAAGAACGACTGCGGGCACCGTAATAACCCTTAGCCAATTTCAAGATTTTTTTATGACGACGACGCGTTTGAACGCCACGTTTTACTCGAGCCATGACTGATCTCCAAAAGCCAGAATACCTGGATAAAAATTAAGGGTTATACACCGGGTAACATACGTTTAACTAAAGCAACATCTGCAGCGTGCACTTGCGTTTTAGGACGCAACTGACGGATACGCTTAGGGGTTTTCTTAGTCAAGATATGGCTTTTGAACGCCTGCTTGCGCTTGAAACCGGAGGCGGTTTTCTTAAAACGCTTTGCGGCCCCGCGATTTGATTTGATCTTTGGCATTTTTGCTCTCAAATTCGTTAGTGAATGTTAATATCGGTTGCCCGACTACTTCTTTTTACCTGGGCCTAGCACCATCACCATTTGGCGACCTTCCATATTGGGGCGCTGTTCTACGGACCCATACTCTGCGAGATCCTTTTCCACACGTTGCATTAGCTCTAACCCTAAGGTTTGGTGTGCCATCTCGCGGCCACGGAAACGAACGGTTACCTTGGCCTTATCGCCTGCCTCCAAGAATCGGATAAGATTACGCAATTTGACTTGGTAATCTCCTTCATCTGTGCCAGGACGAAACTTAATTTCTTTCACCTGCATACGGCGCTGTTTCTTGCGACTCTCACGCTGCTTTTGGCGTAAGTCAAACAAGTGCTTACCGTAATCCATTAAACGACAAACTGGGGGCTTTGCATCAGGAGATAGCTCAACGAGATCCAAGCCTTTTTCCTGTGCTTTCTCTAGGGCCTCAGCAATAGGTACAACACCTATCTGCTCACCATCTTCATCGATTAAGCGTACTTCAGGTACGTTGATTTGATCATTAATTCTGGCGCGCTTATTGCCGCCTCTGCCACCACTTTTAATGTGGAGTACCTCCAATATATTTTTATTACCTAAGGATGTTATCGACGCATCCCAGCGCCAACCTTAGACCCAACCAATAGATTGAGCCGAGATTGTACAGCCACTCAAACACTTACACAAGTGCCTAACTCTCGAGAACACTGTTTCAACTTGCTCTTTAATTTTGTAAATTTCCCAAGTGCTTGTAGGGCGCTATACTGTGCAACCTCTGAGCAGATTCTAGCCGCTTAAAGCGCTAGCAACACTTGCCTAGAGACTCCCCACACTTTACCAACTGAGGCAGCCCGTGCTAAGCAAAAACCAAATTAAACGCATCCGCGCTCTCCATCGCAAAAAGAATCGCCGCGAACAAGGCTTGTTTTTGGTGGAAGGAGAAAAAATGGTGGCAGAGCTTTTGGCTTCTTCTTGGCCCATAGAAAGCCTCTATGCCACTGAAGAATTCACCCATCAATATGCCACTGCCATCACCCACAAGCGCGCTAATGTGTTTCCAGCAACAGCGAGTAACTTAGCCGCCGTGGGCACTCTAGTAACCAACAACGCAGCCATTGCCATCGTGCCAATACCAACCACTGCAGAAAGCCCTTCACCAGCTCAAATGCAAGACGAGTGGGTGCTAGCGCTTGATAGCATCAATGACCCAGGCAATTTAGGCGCCCTCCTCCGTGTTGCGGATTGGTATGGCATTCGCCACATTGTTTGCTCGCCCAATACGGCAGAATTACACAACCCTAAAGTTATTAGCGCTAGCAAGGGCTCTTTTTTGCGAGTTACCACTCATTACCTGGCCCTTGAGGATTATTTTCGCTCTTTGCCTAGCGACACAACAGTGCTTGGTGCTTATTTAGAGGGTGACAACATTCATACTTATTCGCCGTCATCCCAAGGCGGCGTATTGGTTATGGGTAGTGAGGCCCACGGCATTCATCCCTCCTTAGCATCTTATATCACTCACCCCATCACCATTCCTGCCTTTGGCCAGGCGGAATCCTTAAATGTGGCAGTGGCCACAGCGGTGATTTGCGACAATTTGCGCCGTAAAAAAAATAGCTAGTTTCATCAAAAAAACACTTTCCACGCCCCCTTTTCCTTTTTTATACTGTGACTCCCGAAGGCAGCCAGCCTGATAAAAACTGCCATACACTGGCAGGAAGGTGTGTTAGCACGTAACGCTTTTTTGGTTTTGTGTGGTTTTGGTTTATCATTGCCTTCTTAATTTTTACTAAGAGATAAACACCTTACATGAATCAGACACCGGACACTCGTATTGAGCACGACCTCGTAGGCGACCGTGAGCTATGCAACTCTGTTTATTACGGAGTGCATACACTGCGCGCCACTGAAAATTTTCCTATCACCGACGTACCTGTTTCGATTTACCCTGACTTGGTACGCGCACTCGCCAGCGTTAAAAAAGCGGCGGCTATTACTAACAATGAGCTTGGCGTACTCAATGATGAGCGTACCAAGGCTATTGTGGCGGCTTGTGATGAAATTTTAGCAGGTGAGTTGCACGATCAGTTTGTGGTAGATGTGATTCAAGGCGGTGCTGGTACCTCCACCAACATGAACGCCAATGAGGTAATTGCCAACCGCGCGCTCGAAATTATGGGGCACAAAAAAGGTGAGTTTAAATACCTTCACCCCAACGAGCACGTGAATTTCGGCCAAAGTACTAACGACGTGTACCCCACCGCCATCAAGATTGCCTTATGGCATAAAGTCACCCGCTTAGTGGGCGATTTGGCTTATTTGCGCGAAGCTTTCGCGGTGAAAGCCGAGGAGTTTAAAGACGTATTAAAAATTGGCCGTACCCAATTGCAAGATGCGGTGCCTATGACGCTCGGCCAAGAGTTCAATACCTATGTCAATATGCTACGCAGCGATGAGCGCACGCTGCGCGAGGTGCAAGGGGATATTTGCGAGATTAACCTTGGCGGCACCGCCATTGGTACAGGTATTGCCACCCACCCTGATTTTGCCCAACGCGTGGTGGTAAACCTTCGCGATATCACTGGTATTCCGCTGGTTTCAGCGCCTGATCTTATTACAGCCACACAAGATTGCGGCGGCTTTTTACTGGTATCGGGCGCTATCAAGCGCGCTGCCACCAAACTTTCTAAAGTGTGCAACGACTTACGTTTGCTTTCTAGCGGCCCACGCGCAGGCTTTAACGAAATCAATCTGCCCGCCGTGCAGGCAGGCTCAAGCATTATGCCTGGTAAAGTGAACCCCGTTATTCCTGAAGTGGTTTCTCAGGTTGCGTTTGAAGTTATCGGCAACGATGTGGCCGTTACTATGGCGGTGGAAGCCGGGCAAATGCAGCTGAATGCCTTTGAGCCCATTATTGCCCACAGTCTTTTCAAGAGCGCCAAGCACCTAGGTGCTGCTTGCATTACCCTCGCAGATAACTGCGTGAAAGGCATTACCGCTAACACCGAGCAGCTGTGTAACACTGTCAATAATTCCATCGGTATCGTCACCGCTCTCAACCCTTACATTGGTTACGCCAACGCCACCGAAGTAGCGCAAGCTGCTCACCAAAATGGCACTAGCGTGTACGATGAAGTGTTACAGCGTGAACTCATGACACGCGAGCAGTTAGAAACGGTACTTAAACCCGAAATATTGACCTGCCCAGCGCCGTTGAATATTTAGCGCTAAAACCGCGCGGGTTCCCGCTAGAGCGCAAGCAAGCTTGCAGGGGCTCTTGAACCGAGCGGGTTCCCGGCACCAGGTGTTCTTAAAAACCACAGTGCCAAGCAAGCTTGCAGAGGCTCTCGAACCGAGCGGGTTCCCGGCACCAGGTATTCTTAAAAACCACTGTGCCAAGCAAGCTTGCAGAAATGAGTTTCACCAACGAACCCCATGTTGGTGAAACCCATTTCTTCCAGCCTATTTATCCTAGCCTCTAAGAGAAATCGGGTGCGAGTGGGGTATGGGAATGTTGGTTTTGTGTGAGGTTATTGCTCGAAGCGCGTAGCTCGTTTGCTGCTAATGGCTCGCTTAGTGGCACCAACATCCCCACATTCCACCAACCCGATTTATCTTAGAGCCACCGGTGAGAAGGCACGGAGAAACCACTCTTTCTTTTGCGTGCTCTTCCGCAAAAGAAAGAGTGGTTTCGCAGTGCTTATTGCTGATGAATTTAATTTAGAACTCGTTGTGTGGTGCCCGCCCGGCACTAGGGCAACCCAAAGCGGTTTCAGCGTACCTCGCAGTGCTTGCTAGCGATGAATTTAATTTAGAACACGTTGCGTGGTGCCCGCCCGGCACAAGGGCCAAGAAGTCCATCCAACACTAGGGCAAAACTGTTGAGTCCAGACAACAATAAACATAGGTTTTTGTTAAGTGGAGTTAACAAATATGGCACCGAGAGACTAAAAAGCATTTAAAAAGTACCAGCGGTTATTCTTTTGTTAGCAGCTCACTTAGTGGCACCAACATTTCCCATTTCCACCAACCCGATTTATCTTACAGCCACCGGTGGGAGGCACGGAGAAACCACTCTTTCTTTTGCGTGCTCTTCCGCAAAAAAAGAGTGATTTCGCAGTGCTTGCTAGCGATGAATTTAATTTAGAACTCGTTGTGTGGTGCCCGCCCGGCACTAGGGCAACCCAAAGCGGTTTCAGCGTACCTCGCAGTGCTTGCTAGCGATGAATTTAATTTAGAACCCGTTGAGTGGTGCCCCTCGGCACGAGAGCCGAGGCACCACCCGGTGCTAGGGTTATTTCCCGCCCGGCACCAGGGCAAACCAAACCCCTAACGCCCCTCCACTTGCTCCCACGCACGAATATAGTCTTCGGCTGAGTTAAAGAGTGCATCAAGCGCCTCTGCACCACCGTGCAGTCGTACGGCTTCTACCCAATCGGCATATAAACCATAGTGAGCGATACCTTCTTCATTGTAATCAAAGTAACGCCCTCCCAACTCAGAAGAAGATTGCTCGAAAGTTACCGGCTCAATATTAGCGAACTGTTCACCCCACTCAGCCCCTTCAAACAAGGTAAATGGATAACTTATTTTAGTGGCAGAGGCACCTGGCTGTGCTGCCATACCATTAATATCCGAGGTAAAACTTGCAGCTAGGGGGCGATCTGCAGGCCAAATGGATTTAAGTTTTTCCAGATGGTGGCTGAACCCTTCGGGTGATACCGAGATAGGATTAATTACATTATCCGTCTGCAATATATCTTTAGCCTGTTTCATGGTAATACCGCCATGGCCACCATGGGTAGAAATTACCGGATACATAGGCACGCGTTTTTTTGCTTCTTTTATCACCTGGCTCTTCATCTTAACCGACATGTGATCCACATCGATCATCATCTTGCGCGCCATCACTTGATTCAGTGCAAATCGGCCTAAATCCGTTATGCCACGCTTATTACAATGTGATGGATCACTAGAATATACGGGCAATATGCCTTGCCCAAGCCAGCTCAACAAATCGGTAATGGGGTTGTCGCCGATATAACTAAAAGGATCCACAGACATCATGCCTTCCACATCGGCGCTGTAAAAGTATTCTTCATTAGGGCATTTTTCTGTTTGAAAGAATTCCCCTGTTTCTAAAAAGTTGCCAATATTAATAAAGCCGCCATCAAAAATACCGTTGCCGCCTAACGCATTATTAAATTCATGTATAAGGTTAATTTGACGCACACCTATGTCATACAATAAATCAATACTTGCCTGAATTTCCTCTTTGCTGCAATGCGGTTTATCTACCAACGTTAGCCCTAACAAACCTGCTACACGAGTCACTTTGCAATCAAAAACATCTGATACTTCGACACCTAGCACCATGGCAAGCTTGCCATCATTAATAACGCGACGCGCCTGCTCGGGGCTAGTGACGATGCGCATCCAACCCTTGCCTTCTCCACCGTGTTGGGCATCAATATACTCTTCCATGCGGTACATAAAATCTGCTTGGTGCAACACCGACACCATGCTATTGCAACTATTGGCAAAGGAGTCATCGAGCACACCATTCAAAACATCCTCCACCAAACCGTTTAAAATACTGTCCGCAAACTTGGTGATTAAGTGCGATGAACCCAACAGATTTTTCACCTTTCTCAACACATCAGGATCGTTGGGATTAGTGGTCTGTAACACGTGATTTACATGACATAACACGTCATTCTGTACAAGATTGTTGACCACTAAACGCAGTCCAGCTTTATGAGCTCGCTCAATCCATTTGTAATAGCTGTTTTCATACGTTAAACGATCACTTGCTGGCCAATCTTTAAAAGTAGGCCACCCTTGTGTATCGTGAAAATCAAAAGGATTCCCTCCGTAAATATTACCGATTAAATCAAAGAAGCCCGTTAAACCATGCTCTGTGTTACCTTTTGGCAGAGCTTGAGAAACACCATACTGGCTAAAGGGTACGCCTACTCTTGCACCACCTAGAAAATCCGTGGCGCTAAAATGGCTATGAATGTCGGCAAAACCTACCACTGGTTTTTCTTCACCTTGGCCCTTAAATGTTTCGCCGCGAGTATTAGTAGTGAGCTCGGGGAACAATGCGCAGCCATCCGTTTCTTCTAACACAAAGCGTTGATGCTCATTATCAGCAATCTCACGTTCAGAAATGACTAGATTACCGTTACTGTCCATAGACAGAGTTTGTGCAGTTTGCTTGGGATCATGCACACGGGAGGTAAAATAAAACCCCTGCTCATCCTCTTCTACTTCCCATAACACACCATGATTCACGTTCCAACTGGGTTGATCCGCCGGTGCAGTTTGGTTTTCCAAGCGGAATCCACTCAAGCCACCTGACACACCTAGTGGGTCATTGGGCTTTACCCTGAGCAAGGATTCATCATCAGCGTAAAGCATGTATTCGCCCAGCTTAGAGGGTTTGAAATAAAACCCAGCCGCTTGCTGACTATGTTCAGCAGATGCAACATACCCACCACTATCACTGCGAACCAACCACTGATCCGCACCTGCTGGGCGAATAGCAATACATTTATTAGCCAAACTAAAACGCGTTAGCCTTTCCACCACAACCTGCTCTTCCTCCTCCTGCTCATCAATTTCTGGGGGGGATTCGGGTTCTGTTATTGTTGGTTGAGGTTCTGAAGATGCCTTTTGGCGATTACTATCACTGTTACAAGCGGCTAAAAATAAGGCCAACAAAAACACCCCAAGTGTATGCTTGCACATAAATTACTCCTTGCATCGGCATTTTGGTTTTGTTCTAAAGTCGATGCTTTTATTCTTGTTATAAAACTCAGCGAGCTAGCGCCCGCAATCAACTTGGCACGATAGTACAGCGCAACAACAAAACTCAAGGGATGAGTACGACGTTACAACAAAAATGAGCAATTAGTGGTAGGGGTCATAAGAAGGATTAGTGAGGCGTTGTGCCCTCGTGCCGGGTGGCACCACTCAACGGGTTCTAAATTAACAGCATCAGCAATAAGCACTGCGAAATCACTATTTTTTTGCGGAAGAACACGCAAAAGAAATAGTGGTTTCTCCGTGCATTCCTGCAGTGGCTCTAAGATAAATCCGGTTGGTGGAAATGGGGAAATGTTGGTGCCACTAAGCCTGCTTCCAGTGAATAGCTAGTTCTGTGCTCTGAACAGCAACCCCGCACAAAACCAACACTTCATACCCAACCCGCACCCGATCTCTCTTAGAGGCTAGGATAAATAGGCTGGAATAAATGATTTCCTTCAGCATGGGGTTCGCTGAAGGAAATCATTTATGCAAGCTTGCTTGGCACAGAGGATATTAAGAACTCTCGGTGCCGGGAACCTGCGCGGTTCCAGCGCAACTCGTTGAGTGGTGCCCCTCGGCACGAGAACCGAGACACCACCCGGTGCTAGGGTTATTGCCCGTCCGGCACAAGGACAACCATCAAAAACTCGCTATCCCCGTCTGCGCCCGCCCCAGTATCAATGCATGTACGTCGTGGGTGCCTTCGTAGGTATTAACGGCTTCGAGGTTCATAACATGGCGGATTACGTGGTATTCATCGCTAA
>Ga0079225_10001412_pt1 | contig 13438 bp, 13 predicted proteins | sample Poulit2012_FD_76344 | JGI IMG/M metagenome (GOLD analysis project Ga0079225, IMG submission 76344) | Agricultural soil microbial communities from Georgia to study Nitrogen management - Poultry litter 2012 | ecosystem: Environmental > Terrestrial > Soil > Agricultural land | place: USA: Georgia...
ATAGCGAGTGGGAACCACCTGACCCCATGCCGAACTCAGCAGTGAAACCGCTCAGCGCCGATGGTAGTGTGGGGCCTCCCCATGCGAGAGTAGGTCATCGTCAGGCATTTATTCGAAAAACCCCAGCCTCATTAGAGGCTGGGGTTTTGCTATTGAAAGGCTGCAATCAAACAGGATTGCGGACTGCCATCGGGACGACCCGATGCAGGCTCTTGTACCCGGGGACGACCTCGACCCATCCTGGAGAATCTTCTATGGCATGGTTACTGTTATTCGTCGCCGGTCTTCTGGAAGTCGCCTGGGCCCTGGGGCTCAAGGCTTCCCATGGCTTTACACGACCTCTCGCTAGCGTGTTTACCATCATTGCGATGGTCGCCAGCTTTTACTTGCTGGCACAGGCCATGAAAGTGCTGCCGGTAGGCACGGCCTACGCTATCTGGGTGGGGATCGGCGCCGTAGGAACCGTCGTGCTGGGTATCGTGATATATGGCGATAGTGCCAATCCGCTACGTCTGATAAGCCTGGTGCTGATCCTGGCAGGCCTGGTGGGCTTGAAGCTCGCTTCCTGATACTTAAATACGCAAACGCCCCGGCTCAACCAGAGCCGGGGCGTTTGTGTCTATCGCCGGCTAGGACTTATACGACACCTTGCTCAATCATTGCGTCTGCTACGCGGCGGAAGCCGGCAATGTTGGCGCCAAGCACCAGGTTGGTCGGTTGGTCAAACTCTTTGGCTGTCGTGGCGCACTGGTGATGGATATCGGCCATGATGGCTTGTAGCTTGCAGTCCACTTTTTTCAATGACCACTGCTGCATGCTGCTGTTTTGTGCCATTTCGAGCTGGCTGGTCGCAACACCGCCGGCGTTGGCTGCCTTGCCGGGGCCATAAGCAATTTCTGCTTCGATAAACCGATCCACAGCCGCTGCGGTAGAGGCCATGTTGGAGCCTTCGCTGATACAGTGCACACCATTGGCCAGTAGTGCGGTGGCATCGGCTTCGGTTACCTCGTTTTGCGTTGCACAGGGGAAAGCGGCATCGGCCTTGATCCGCCAAACGGCATGGCCATCCCCGGGGTAATCCTTGGCATCGATGTAGTGCGCATCGGAGTGATGCTCAACATACTCGCGTAGTGACGCACGCTTGACCTCCTTGAGGAGCTTGAGCGTATCGAGGCTGATGCCCGCCGGATGATGGATAGTACCGCAGGAGTCCGAGCAGGTGATGGGACGAGCCCCCAGCTGATAGAGCTTCTCGATGGTATAAATCGCTACGTTACCCGCACCTGACACCAGACACGTCTTGCCTTCGATATTGTCTTTACGCGCTTCGAGCAGGTTCTGGGCAAAGTAGACCGCGCCGTAGCCGGTGGCTTCTTTACGCCCGAGTGAACCGCCCCACTCCAGTCCCTTGCCGGTAAAAACACCTTCGTAGCGGCCCGTCAGACGCTTGTACTGGCCGTACATGTAGCCAATCTCTCTAGCACCGACGCCGATATCGCCAGCGGGTACATCAGTGGTTGGGCCAATGTGGCGATAAAGCTCATTCATGAAGGATTGGCAGAAACGCATGATTTCGCCGTCGGACTTGCCCTTGGGATCGAAATTGGAGCCGCCCTTGCCGCCGCCGATAGGCAGTCCAGTAAGTGCGTTTTTGAAAATCTGCTCAAACCCCAGGAACTTGATGATGCTGGCATTCACGCTGGGATGAAAACGTAGTCCGCCCTTGTAGGGGCCGAGAGCGGAGTTGAATTGAATGCGGTAACCCTTGTTCACTTGCACCTTGCCAGCGTCGTCGACCCAGGTGACGCGGAACATGATTTGACGCTCCGGTTCGACGATGCGCTCAATGATGCTGTGCTCATGATAGCGCGGCACACTCTCCAGCAACGGGCGCAGGCACTCCAGTACCTCTTCGGCTGCCTGGTAAAACTCACTCTGTGCCGGGCTGCTCTTGCTCAGGCCCACGAGTGCGTCGTGAATGTAATCCATGGAGTGATCCCAGTGAAAAAATCGATGCGGATACTTTAAAGCAATGCACCATTATGCATCAAGTGCATGGGGCATGTTTGTTACGTTATGGTAGCACGACGTTGGTCGGACGGGGCGGTTATCATGACCCGGTTAATGTTCTGGAGTAACGCTAGATGGGCATAACGAAAACGGGTATTTGTCCCGATCAACTGCTGTTCTATTGTCGTCCGGGCTTTGAGGATGACTTGTCGGGTGAGCTCGTGTTTCATGCCGAGCGGTTGGGCTGGCGAGGCCATGTAAATAGCCTGACTCAACAAGGAATTGTGCGCTTCGTTGTCGATGAGGCCCGACCGGCCAACGTGTTGCATCGCGAGCTGCGTTTCGATGACATGATTTTCGCTCGCCAGAGCCTGGTGGCACTGCCGGTGCTGAGGCTGGAACGCGATAACCGTCTTTCAGGAATCGTCGCGCAGGTGGTTGATAGCGGCTGGAGTTTCGAGACTGTCTGGCATGAAACACCAGACACCAATGAAGGCAAGGCGCTGGCTGGTTTGATCAAGGCGCTGACGCGCCCGCTGGAGTCGCTGTTGCGCAAGCGCGGTGCGCTGCGACGTAAAGCCGGAGGGCGCCGTTTACACTTGCTGTGGACAGCCGGGGACAGTGTGCAGCTGGGGATGAGCTTTCCCGGTAATCGTAGTGAGCTGCCGGGGGGGATTCGCCGCTTGCGTTTTCCCCATGCTGCGCCAAGCCGTTCGACGCTCAAGCTTGAGGAAGCCTGGCATGCGTTTATCCCGCGGGATGAGTGGGACTCGCGGCTGGCACAGGGCATGCAGGCGGCAGATCTGGGTGCGGCGCCTGGTGGTTGGACGTGGCAATTGGTCAACCGTGGCATGCATGTCTATGCCATCGACAACGGCCCCATGCAGCGGGAGCTCCTCGCGTCCGGTCTCGTGGAGCACCTGCGTGAAGATGGCTTTACCTGGGAGCCGCCTTGCCGGCTGGACTGGCTGGTGTGCGATATGGTCGACAAGCCGACACGAGTGACAACGCATATGCAACACTGGTTGACCCGACGCTGGTGCAGTGAGGCCATCTTTAATCTCAAGTTGCCGATGAAGCGGCGTTGGGAAGAGGTGGCGCGCTGCCTTGCCGGGTTACGGACGGGCCTGGAAGCTGCTGGTGTCGCTGCCGATGTGCGTTGTCGTCAGCTCTATCATGATCGTGAGGAGGTCACGGTGCATGTCAGGTTGCGGGAGTGAACGAGTGAGGCACCGCTTAGCCACGAGGCTCATAGATGCGTACCGTCTCATCTTCGGTCAGCAGCGGCAGGACGCGCTGCATTGCATAGCGGCGTACTTCACTGGAGCGCCACTCGTTCCAGGCATCCACACTGCGCCACTTCATGATCACCAGGCGCCGGTCGCTACGGCCTCGTTCGACCAGGGTTTCACCGTCGATAAAGCCGCTTGCACCGTGGGAGGTGCGCAAGGCTTTGCGCATGGCCTCCTCGTATTCCTCTTCCAGGCCAGGCATGATGCGCCGTTCAATTATGACCTTGATCATCAAGCTATTTCCTCACGCCGAGGTTGATCGATGACGAATAGTACTGCTGATTTGCCGCCTTTCCAGGCGGAACTGGATACGTCTGGGCTCTATTGCCCTGAGCCGATCATGCTCATGCATAACAAGGTGCGTGACATGCAACCCGGCGACACGCTCAAGGTGGTGGCAACAGATCCCGCCACGACCCGTGATGTGCCCAAGTTCTGTCATTTTCTGGGTCACGAACTGCTCCTGCAGCAGGAGTCAGAGGGTCAGTATCTCTACTTCATCCGGCTGGTTTAATGAGTTGCCGGCAGAGACGGTGACTCAGTATCCGGTCTCGGTGATGCCGGGAACGACCATCATGGCCAGTGCCTCCAGGGTTTGTGGATCCTGCTCACGAATCCGGTTGGCAATACTGCGCTGGAAAAAGTAGATCAGCTTGTGCCTGCTATGCCCAGGGTAAAGGCAGGCGTCGCCAGGCAGGATCGGGGTCGCCTGTGCCAGGCTCTCATCTGCCAGGAGGGCTTCCACGTTGCCGTCACTGTAGAGACGCCAGCCGAATACCTGCTTGAGCTGCCAGGGCTGGCTTTTATCGTCAATGCAGAGGGCATGGGTACCCAAGGTGTCGGGGAGTTGCTGGATCAAGGTGGTGTCGAGGGTTTCTTCGTAGTCGAAATAGGCGGCGGCCTGCTCAAGTTCACAGATTTTGTGCAGCGGCGGCGATTCCAGCAACTCCTCGGTTTCGGGATCGCGATAGCCGATGAAACGGCCATATTCGGCATCATCCAGCTGATCGCAAGGCGTTAGAGTTTCCATCCACGGCACCAGCCCGACCACATCGCCGCTCTCGCGCAGACCCCAGGCGAGAATGGGCAGGCCGTATAGGGGGTCAGGAGCCGAGGCGAGGCTATACACCATCTCGAGATTGTCGAGTTCGGGGGAAAGACGTATCAGGCGCTGTCTGGCCTGACGCTTCTGGCGCATCGTATCCAGATCAATGACCCGGGCAGGGCGAAGTGACGCTGTCATACCCATGTTCCTCCCTCCAGTTGCTGCAAGGGCCGAGCAGAAGCTTCGGCTGCGACGAGTCTGACGGGATCGACTCCTACCTCACTACCATCACCAATAACACAGACTGGCCCTGCAAGTTAAGCCTTTGTCTGAATGGTTGCGTTAGCGTGGTAAATCAGCCGTGCGCCAAGCAGCAGTGCCGCGGCGGTCAGCCCGGCGATCAGGCCGATCCAATAGCCATGCACCCCGAGTGGCTCGACCCACCCAGGCAGCCCGCGAGTACCGAGCCAGTGGCCACCGCCCAGACCGATTGCCCAATAGGAGAATAGCGTAATGAGCATGATGACCCGGGTATCCTTGTAGCCCCGCAAAGCCCCGGCCAGGTTGATCTGCAAGGAGTCAGATACTTGGTAGAGCATGGCCAGCAGTACAAGAGACAAGGCCAGGCGCTGGACAGCGATGTCATGGGTGTACAGTGTCATGACCGACTCTGCCGTAAACCACAACAAGGTACTGTTGCACAGTGCCGCCAGCAGCGAAATCATGACACCGTTCCAGGCCACCAGCCGGGCGTGCGATAAGCGCCCTTGGCCAATGGTATTGCCGACCCGGATGGTAAGCGCCATGCTGAGTGACAAAGGCAGCATGAAAAGTATCGACGTATAGTTCAACGCTACCTGGTGGGCACCTACCGTGACCTCTCCCAGGCTGGCAATAAACAGGGAGATCAGGGAGAACAGCGTCACTTCAACGAAAATCGCTACGCCAATCGGCATCCCGACATACAGCAGCTCGCTGACCAGCTTCCAGCGAGGCGGGGTCGCGGAGTGCCAGAGCGAAACGCTGCCGTAGGCCCGCGAATGTCGTGAATAAAGCATCATGGTCAGGCACATGACCCACATGGAGAGTGCGGTGGCGATACCGCAGCCCCAGGCTCCCAGAGCCGGCAGCGCCTGTATCCAGGTGGGCAGCCAGTTGCCGAACAGCGCGGTGAGTCCGTCGCCACCATAAATCAGCAGGTAGTTGCTGGGGATATTGACGCCCAGCCCCACCAGACTGATCCACAGGGTTGGTCGGGTATGGTTCATGCCGTCTGAGAAGGCACGCAAGGCCTGGAACAGGGCGATGCCGGGCATGCCGAAGGCGAGGGCAGACAAATAAGCCATCGACTGCCGGGCGACCTCGGGGGGGACCTCCATCAAGCGAAAAATCGGGGGTACCGTAAACCACAGTAGACAGGCAGCGGTCACGCCCAGCCCCAGCGCCACCCACAGTGCCTGATGCACGCTGGGCCGGATACGCTCTGTCGCGCCCGCACCCAACAGCTGGGCCACGATGGGCGTCAACCCCATCAGGGTACCCGTCATGAACAGCATGAGCGGCAGCCACAGGCTAGAGCCGACAGAAACCGCTGCCAGGTCGGTGGCGCTTACCCGTCCTGTCATCATCACGTCGGCGACGCTCATGCCGGCCTGGGCCAACTGGGCGCCACAAATAGGCAACGCGAGTCGAATCAGCGACCCGGTCTCTTTGCGGCTGACCCGCAGAAAGTGGGAGTAATGCTTCGCCAAGGGGAGCTCCATCACGGGATGCGCCAGACTAGGCGCCAGGGGCCGGTCATTTTACCAATTTCGGATGAATTTCGCTGTACTCATCAGAGACGTATACTATCGGCCAGCTTTAGCAGGGGGAGAAAGATTAGTGACGCATCGCCTGGAAGATGTGACGGCACTGTTTGATGGCCTGTTTGGGCCGCGCTATAACACCCGGCTGGAACGTGGTGGTGATGAGCCGCTTTATCGGCCCGCCGATGAGGCCTGCCCCTGGCATCGCGTGATATTTGCCAGGGGTTTTTTTGCCAGTGCCTTGCATGAGATCAGTCATTGGTGCATTGCAGGCGAGCAACGACGCTTGCTGGAAGACTACGGTTATTGGTATCACCCCGACGGCCGCAGTGCCGAGCAACAGCGTCTTTTTGAGGCGGCTGAAGTGGCACCCCAGGCGCTGGAAAAGCTGTTTTCCGCTGCCTGTGAATTGCCTTTTCATGTCAGCGTGGACAATCTCGACGGGCGTGTCGAGGTGGACCGGGAAGCGTTTCAGGCCCGTGTGGCTGCCAGGGCGGCGCGCTACGAGCAGGAGGGGTTGCCGCTGCGAGCAGCGGCGTTTCGGGCCGCCTTGCAACATTTTTATCAGCAGGGGCAGCCGCTCAAACAGGCTGTGACCTCGGGTCTTGCCATACTGGAGCGGGATCACAATGAGGGTCAGGGGGCCTTGTCGCGTTGAAACGCGAGGAGAGCCGTGTGACTTTCGCTTCTTCCGTCAAGGGCGTTAGGCTGTCAGCATCCTCCACTACGAGAGTGTGATCGTGCTTGACTCTTTATCTCAGAAACAGTTGTCGCAGGAGTTGTTGCCCCAGGAGCAGCGCTTCTTTGAGGCGCTACGTAGCGATAACTGGCCGGTACCGGAGCGCGCCTGGCGGCTTGATGAGGCCGGCCTCAGTGCGCCGGCGCTGGTCGAACTGTTCGAGAGTCAGTTAATGAGCCGCCACCTGGACTTGCATGCCCGCCGCCTGCAGGCCCGGGGGGAGGCCTTTTATACCATCGGCAGTGCAGGTCACGAAGGCAACGCCGCGATCGCGCGTGCCTTTCGGCATACCGATCCCGCTTTTTTGCACTATCGCGATGCGGCCTTTCTGATTCAGCGCAGTCGTGCGCTGACCGGTCAAACCCCGGTATGGGATCTACTACTCAGTTTTACCGCTTCAGCGGAAGACCCGATCTCGGGTGGGCGGCACAAAGTGTTGGGCTCAAGGGCGCTGCACATACCTCCGCAGACCAGTACGATTGCTTCACACTTGCCCAAGGCGATGGGTGCCGCTTACAGCCTTGGTTTATGGCGCAAACTGGGGGAAGCAGGGGAGTGGCCTGCCGACAGTGTGGTGATTTGCAGTTTCGGCGATGCTTCGTTCAATCACTCCACCGCTCAAGGGGCGATCAATGCCGCAGGCTGGACCAGCTACCAAGGGGTACCCATGCCTCTGGTGATGGTCTGTGAGGACAACGGCATTGGCATCTCCACGCCCACCCCGGCGGGCTGGATTGAAGCGAGCATGCGTTCGCGGCCCGGTATTCACTACCTCGCCTGTAATGGTCTCGACCTGCTCGATACCTGGCAGGCGGCTTGCCAGGCTGAAGCTATCGCCCGGCAGCGTAAACAGCCGGTATTCTTGCATATGCGCTGTGTCCGGTTATATGGACACGCCGGCTCCGACGCCCAGCAGGCTTACCTCCCACCGGCACGGATTGAGGCTGATGAGGCACGCGATCCCCTGCTGGTTTCGGCAGGACTGCTGCGACAGCATGGAATACTCGACAGCGCAGCCATCGAAGCGCTCTATCGTCGTGTTGCCGGACAAGTGGCGGACTTGGCCGAGGAGGCGATTCGTCGTCCTAAGCTAGAGACGGCTGAAGAGGTAATGGCCAGTATTGTTCCGCCGGCTCGCCCGGGCCGGGCGCAAGCCCCGCAGGACGAAGTGGACACCACTCCGGCTCCCATGGCCCGGCTGCTCAACCAGGCACTACAGCGACTGATGCAGCGTTATCCACACCTGGTCATGGCTGGCGAAGATATTGGCCGCAAAGGCGGAGTCTATGGCGTCACCCAGCGGCTGCAAGCCCAATTCGGCCCTCAGCGTGTTATCGATACCCTGCTCGACGAGCAGAGCATTCTCGGGCTTGGCATCGGCATGGGCCAGAGCGGTCTGGTACCGATAGTGGAGATCCAGTTTCTCGCTTATCTGCACAATGCCGAGGACCAGCTGCGTGGCGAGGCGGCGACACTTAGCTTCTTCTCCAGCGGCCAGTACACCAACCCGATGATAGTGCGGATAGCCGGTCTGGGTTACCAAAAAGGCTTTGGTGGGCACTTTCACAATGACAACGCCATTGCGGTGCTGCGCGACATACCCGGGCTGCTGGTGGCGTGCCCGTCAAACGGTGCCGACGCCGTGGGCCTGTTGCAGGAGGCCGTGCGCCTGGCCGATGAAGAGCAGCGTGTGGTAGTGGTGATTGAGCCCATTGCCCTGTACCACACCCGGGATCTGCTTGATGAAGGGGATCGGCAATGGTGCCATGTGGATCCGGGGCCGGAGCATCGCCTGGCGGTAGGTGAGCCGGGGGTGTGGGGTGAAGGGCGGGAGCTTGCCATCATCAGCTACGGCAACGGGGTCTACCTCTCACGCCAGGCAGCGGCGAGCCTGGAAGCGGAAGGGATTGCGCTGCGCATCATCGACTTGCGCTGGCTGACGGCGATTGACCACGGAGCGGTACTCCGCAGTGTGGCCGACTGCGCCCAGGTTCTGCTGGTTGATGAGTGTCGACGCAGCGGTTCACTTAGCGAAGAACTCATGGCGAACCTGGTGGAGCGCGGCATGCCGGGCGAAAAATTGCATCGCCTGACGGCCAAGGACAGTTTCATTCCGCTGGGACGAGCCGCCACGCTCACGCTGCCCTCGGTAACCGATATCGTGGCGCAAGGGCGCCGTTTGACACGGGCTGCTGATAGGTGAGATCACACCTTTCCTAGCTGCTCGTGCAAACGTAGCATCACCTCGACCTCATGTTCGGGACGCAGCGGTTCGAGCCCCATTTCGCCAAACAGCGCGCTGCGTGCCCGGCTCCAATCACCGCTCGCCAGCTCGGGATACAGGCTATCGGCAGGGGCCAGCTCAATGAAAGGGTCGATACCGTAGGTATCAAAGAGACGGGCCAGGGCGGCTTCGTCACTATAGATACCGGCGGTATAGAGCGTGGCATTGAAGTGATCGTTTTCGAGTTCGCGGATCACATCCAAAGGACTGGCGCCGAAGTTGTGCAGCTCCTCCAGACTATAGCCGTTGAGTTCATTGAGCTCGTCGTCGAGCCAGGTATCGTCGGGCTGAATCAGGGTGTGTTTGATACGACCGTCGGCAAGTGCCCAGGCAATAGCCAGGGGCAGGTCGTTATCGTCGCCGGTCTCGACGGCAATGAATCCGGGCAATTCGGTCATATCATGACTCCTGTCGGGTGTGGCCAGCGCACCGCTTTTTGTCCGTGACGGGCACCTGGAAGAAGCGTTGCGCGGTGTCGCTGGTGGCGCGGGCAAGTTCCGCTTCGTCAATGCCTCGCCAGTGGGCAATCTCGCGTACGATCCAGGGCAGTAGCGCGGGCTCGTGGCGCCTGCCTTTCAGTTTGGCAGGTAAATTGCGCGGTAGCAGGTAAGGGCAGTCGGTTTCCACCATTAGCCGGGCGAGTGGAATGTTGCTGACCAGTTCACGTAGATGATGCCCGCGTCGCTCGTCACAAATCCATCCGGTCAGGCCGATATGCAGATCCAGATCGAGATAACCGTAAAGGGTGTCGCGGTCGGCGGTAAAACAGTGAACCACGGCAGTGGTGATGTCATCGCGCCAGGCATGCAGTATTTCACGCATGCGGCGACCAGCGTCCCGCTCATGCAGAAATAGCGGCTTGCCGCTCTCCGCCGCCAGACCCAGCTGCGCCTCGAAGGCACGCTCCTGCTCCGCCGGGGTAGAGAAATTCCGGTTGAAATCGAGCCCACACTCGCCGATGGCCACCACTTCAGACTGCTGGTGGAGTTCGCGCATGGCAGCGGCCAGGCCGGCGTCCCACTGGCTGGCATCGTGGGGATGCACGCCCGCGGTGGCGTACAGGCCCGGGTGGCGTTGGGCCAGTGTCACCGCCTGCCGGGCATGGGCCAGGTCGGTACCGGTGACGATCAGTGTGGTCACGTTGGCCTGGCGTGCCCGGTGCAGCACGGCGTCAAGATCACCTGCGAAGCTGGCATGAGTCAGGTTGGCGCCGATATCCACCAGCGGGGCGGGTGAGCGAAAGCGTAGTGCCTCGGGAAAAAACTCATCGGCAAGAGCGACATGATCAGCCAAGGGGAAGCTCCATCAGGTGTCTGGTCATTGTAGTCATCAGTGTTGCAAGCAACGCCGCGCCCGGCCAGTCATGCGGTACAATAGAGGCATTATGATCAATGAGGTAACCGCGTGACCCTGCTACGACTGGAACGTTTGCAACTCGCCTATGGTACTCATGTCCTGCTCAATGATGCCGAACTGGTGCTGGAGAAGGGAGAGCGCCTGGCGCTGGTAGGGCGCAATGGTACCGGCAAATCCACCCTGCTCAAACTGGTGGCCGGCGAGATTGTGCCTGACGATGGCGCTATCTGGCGTGCACCGGGGCTGAAGATCGGTGTGCTTGAGCAGGACTTGCCGAGCGCTTCCGGTGAAACCATCTTTGATGTGGTGGCCCAGGGCCTGCCCCAGGCGGGTGAATTGCTCGCCGAGTACCATCGTCTGGTGCAGTCTGACACTCCCGACATGCAGCGCATGGCAACCCTGCAGAGCCGCCTGGAGGCGGTGGACGGCTGGTCGTTTCACCAGCGTATCGATGTGGTATTGACCCGGCTGGGGCTGCCCGCCGATGACCTGATGGGTTCGCTATCGGGTGGATGGCGTCGGCGTGTGGCATTGGCCCGGGCGCTGGTGGCCGAGCCCGACCTGCTGCTGCTCGATGAGCCGACCAACCACCTGGACCTCGATACCATCGCCTGGCTGGAGGAGCAGCTGCTGGCCTTCAATGGGGCGGTACTGTTCATCACCCACGACCGGGCTTTCCTGTCCAAGTTGGCCACGACAATTCTGGAGCTGGACCGTGGGCGGCTGGGGCGCTACCCGGGCGACTACGACAAGTATCAGCAGCAGAAAACCCATGAGCTCGAAGTCGAGGCGCGAGAGAACGCCGAGTTCGACAAGAAGCTCGCCCAGGAAGAGGCCTGGATACGCCAGGGTATCAAGGCCCGACGTACCCGTAACGAAGGGCGGGTAAGGGCGCTGGAGCAGATGCGGCGTGAGCGTGGCCAGCGGCGCGAGGTACAAGGCCGGGCAAGTTTTGGGGTCGACAGCGGCGAGCGTAGCGGCAAACGCATAGTTGAGCTTGCCGGAGTGAGCCATCATTTTGGCGACGAGACGGTCATTCGCGACCTGTCACTGGAGATACAGCGTGGCGATCGCATTGGCCTGATCGGGCGTAACGGCGCCGGCAAGACCACACTGCTCAAGATCCTGCTGGGTGAGCTGGCGCCCAGCGAGGGCAAGGTGCGCATGGGGACCAATCTCGAAGTCGCTTATTTCGACCAGTTGCGTGCCGGCCTGGAACCGGAAAAGAGTGTCTACGACAACGTGGCACAGGGCAGTGATCGTGTAACGGTGGGTGGCAGGGACCGGCACGTGATCAGCTTTCTGCAGGATTTCCTGTTCACCCCGGAGCGGGCACGCCAGCCGGTCAAGGCGCTCTCCGGTGGCGAATCGAATCGGCTGTTGCTGGCCAAGCTGTTTACCCGCCCGGCCAATGTACTGGTGCTGGACGAGCCCACCAACGATCTCGATGTCGAGACCCTCGAGCTGCTTGAGGAGTTGCTGCTCGAGTTCGATGGTACGCTGCTGCTGGTCTCCCACGACCGGACTTTCATGGATAACGTGGTAACCGGGGTACTCGCCTTCGAGGGCGACGGTGTCGTGCGCGAATATGTGGGCGGCTATAGCGATTGGGTGCGTCAGGGGGGCAAACTACCGCCGGCCCCGTGGGAGGGAGCAGCCCGTCACCAGGTCGAGCCTGTTGCAGCGCCTGACACGCCACCCAAAGAGGCCGCCACTCCTGCCAAAAAGCCGGTCAAGCTTTCCTACAAACTGCAGCGCGAGCTGGATGCGCTACCGGGCATGATTGAAAAGCTGGAAGCCGAGGTTGCCGAATTCGAAGCGCAAGTGGGGGACCCCGCTTTTTATCAGCAGGAGTCGGATGCAATCGCCGAAGCACTGCAGGCCATGGGCGACAAGCAGGCAGAGCTGGATGCCGCCATGGAGCGCTGGATGGAGTTGGAGGCTCTCGCCGCCGGGGAGTAGGTTACTCGGCGCTCTCGCCTTTTTTACCCACCCGCACGGCAAGCACGTCACATTGGGCCCCGTGCAGTACGCCGGTGGAGGTGGAGCCAAGCAGCAGGGCAAAGCCGTGGCGACCGTGAGAGCCTACTACGATGAGATCGACCTTGTTCTCTTCGGCGAAGCGATGAATCTCGGTATCGGGCATGCCGACCAGCACGTGCTGGTTCTCTGGCGCGACATGGGGACTGGCGATCTCGTCCAGGCGCTGCTTGGCATGATCATCGAGTTGATCCTGAATGCTGGTGAGGTCCATGGGGATGTCACCGCCGTAGGCGAAGCCGAGCGGCTCCAGGGTATGCATGATGGATAGCTTGGCCTGGTTGCGTTCAGCGATCTGTACCGCCCGCTCCAGGACTCTATGCGAATCCTTGGTCAGGTCGACGGCAACCAGGATGTGGCGATATTCATTGCTCATGGCAGGGCTCCTGCGCAGCGGTAAGAAGTGAGTTTGTATCTTCACTCTAGGCCGACTGGCGAACCAAGACAATGACTTGCGTTGAAAGATGGGAAACAGCCGATGGTCTGGTTAGTGATAGCGATGATATTGCTGGTGATGTTGGCCCCTGTGATGTGGCTCAAGCCCAGCCCTCGACAGCGGCGCATCGTGCCGCTGCGTAATGCTGCCGCCAAAGCCGGAGTCAAGGTGGTGCTGGAAAAGCCGCCGTTGCATGACATGACAACGGCAATGCCGGGCTACCGTTGGAGTTATCCGGCTGAGGCTCCCGGTCCGCGCTTCGTGTTGGTGCGCGACAGCGAGGCGGGTGATGTGCTCAAACCCTATATAGGCGGCTGGCGCTGGCGCATCGAGCCGTTGCGCCCCTTGCCTGAGACGGCGCGTCAACCGCTCGAAGCACTGTTGACGCGGTTGCCCCTGGATGCGCTGGTGATTGAGTCCAGCGAAACAGC
>Ga0079225_10001413_pt1 | contig 13426 bp, 10 predicted proteins | sample Poulit2012_FD_76344 | JGI IMG/M metagenome (GOLD analysis project Ga0079225, IMG submission 76344) | Agricultural soil microbial communities from Georgia to study Nitrogen management - Poultry litter 2012 | ecosystem: Environmental > Terrestrial > Soil > Agricultural land | place: USA: Georgia...
ATCCCTAAAGAATAAATATCCGACTTCTTTGTTGCGTAACCACCTCGTGCTTGTTCGGGAGATAAATAATGAACCGAACCTAGGACAGAATTTGTTTGAGTTAAAGATGTTGCACTAAGTGCTACGGCAATACCGAAATCGGTGACCTTTACCTGTCCCATTGGATTGATTAAAATATTTTGTGGTTTTATATCCCTATGAATTAAATTATTTGCATGGGCATGGGAAATAGCCGATGTAATTTGTTTCATAATTTTTATAGCTTCTTCAGTATCAATTGGACTGTTTTGCTGAATATATTCCTTTAGGGTTAGCCCTTCTACATATTCCATAACCATATATAAAATATGATTTTCCTCGCCTACATCATATATATTAACGATATTCGGATGGGCTAAACTTGTTGCCGCTTCTGCTTCACGATGAAACCGAGCGATAAACTCCTCATCATTTGCATATTCTAGTCGTAAAACTTTAATGGCAACGTCCCGATTAAGTATTTGATCATAGCCTAAATAGACATTAGCCATTCCGCCGCCACCGATAATTGACTTTATTTCATATCTGTCATTTAAAAGATGTCCTTCAATCATGGGTTTTCACCCGCTTCTTTAGAGGATTGGTCTATGATTATAAGGGATATATTGTCCTCTCCACCCCGTTCATTCGCAATCTCTATCATAGTTTGTCCAATTTCTAATAAGTCTTTTTCAGAGTTTATAAATACTTCTAATTCATCATTAGGAATCTTATCTGTTAATCCATCAGAGCATAATAAAAGTCGATTACTTTTTTCCCAGGATAAGCTTTTAATATCTGCATGGACACTTTGTTCTGTTCCTAAAGCCTTTAAGACGATATTTTTCCTTGGGTGATGTTCTGCATCCTCTGTCGAGATTTGTCCGGTTTTTACTAATTCATTAACTAAGGAATGGTCCTCTGTTAATTGTTGAAACCCGTTATCATTGTTAATATAGCAGCGGCTATCACCTATATGGCCTATCGTTACGAATTCCTGGGTACATAAGGCTAAAACCGCCGTAGTACCCATTCCTTTAAACTCTTCATTTTCGCTGGCTTCATTAAAAATTTCTATATTTATTTCATTTAAAATATTACTGATCCACGATTCGGCTTCTTCTGGTGATTGTATACCTTCTGATTCACTCCACAGCTTTTGCACAATATCAACAGCCATCTTGCTGGCTACATCCCCCGCTTGATGCCCACCCATTCCATCGGCAATAATTGCTAGTAATTGATTTTCTTGATTATAAAATATACCGCCGGAATCTTCATTAAAGTTCCTTACCTGACCCCGATCCGTTAAAAATGTAGCTTTCAACTAATTCACCCCATTACATAAATAAACAACTAAAATGTTGAATTTCGAATTGGAATTATAGCTTAATATATCATATTTAGAATATTATTACATCTCCTTTAACGATTGTTCGGCTTTATTTAAGCATAAGTCTTGTAATAAAAAATCCATCTGTATTGTACATTTGAGGGAAAATTTGTATTCCGTATTCGCTAATTCCAGGGCTGTTTTTTAACGTATCAGGTAAATCCCCAAAAAAGCTTTCATCCACCATGAACTGATCATGCTCTTTTAAAAACTGTTTTATGACTAGTTCATTTTCATTTTTGGTAATCGTACAAGTACTATAAATAATTTTTCCTGTATCTTTCAATAGTGAGGAAGTTGAAGATAAAATGTCATATTGAATTTTGGATAAGTTCTTTATATCAGTTTCATCTTTACTGTATTTTATGTCTGGTTTACCTCGTATCACTCCAAGTCCAGAACAAGGTACATCTAACAATATTCGATCGAAAGTTTTCTTATTGAATAATTGTGTTAAATTTCGCGCATCCGATTGATTGACAATTAGATTATTTAACCCTAGTCGTTTAGCATTTCTTTCTATTAACTTAAGTTTGTTTTTATGAATATCAAAGGCATGTACTTCTCCAGTGTTTTCTAATATTTCACCGATATGCGTCGCTTTTCCTCCCGGTGCACTGCAAGCGTCTAAAACAAGCATATCCCGTTTTATTTGCATTAATTCTGAAACTAACATAGAACTTTGATCTTGAATAGTAACATATCCATTCTCCAATAATTCCGTATCTAACACATTACCCTTTTCTATAATAATTCCTTGCTTTGAAAAAGGTGATTTCTTTGCCATTATATTTTGTTCATTAAGTTTACTCAATATTTTATCTCTTGTCGTTCGCATTGGTTGAATTCTAATCGACTGAGGCTTTTCTGTAATATTTGTCTTTACAATTCCTTCTGTAAGATTCTGGCCATATTGCTTTGACCAAAAATTAATTAACCACTCGGGATGACTCGTTTCTACTGAAAGTCGTTTTGTTACGTCTTCAATATCGGCAATCTTGGGTAAGCCTTTTCTTTGGACGTTTCTTAAAACACCGTTGACAAAAGAAGCAGTTCCTTTATGGCCCTTCTTTTTAGCTATTTCTACAGAATCATAAATAATCGCATGATTTGGTATTCGATCTAAAAATACCATTTGATAAATCGCTGTACGTAAAAGAGTTAATACCCAATCCTCTATTTTTTTAGATCCTATAAAGGGAGCTAGAAAATAATCTAAGGTCAATTTGTATTGAACTGTACCATAGACGACGTTTGTTAAAAGTCGTTTATCTCTGTCAGATAATTGGTGTTTTTTAACTTCGTGATTAATTAAAAGATGGCTAAATCCGCCATCCTTTTCTATTCGGTAAATAATATTGTGGATAATTTCCCTTACTGGTATTTTTTTCATTTTATTCACCTAATATAATTCCCGGTTGTATTCGGTCTTTTGATCCCCGTAAATATTGTTCTACTAACATTTTTCTGCTACCTGCAGGCTGGATTTCTGTAATTTTCACACCTCTTCCATCCCCACAGACAACGGTGAAATAATCTTCTCCTACTTCTATAATTTCTCCAGGACTACCGGGATATTGTTTCGTAAGTAATTGAGCCGACCAAATTTTCATGTTTTTTTCTTCATATACAGTATAGGCTACCGGCCACGGTCTTAATCCACGAATATGGTTGTACACTTGTTTTGCAGATTTTGTCCAATCTAATTTTTCTAAATCTCGAGTGATATTTGGAGCATAAGTTACTTTTCTTTCATCTTGTTTTATCGGTTGAATTTGATTGTCGAAAAGTTTCGGTAATGTTTCCATTAATAAATTCGCACCTAATTCGGATAATTTATCATGTAAAGTCCCTACATCATCCATTTCATCGATGGGAATTGATTTTTGGGTCAAAATATCTCCTGCATCTAATTTTTCTACCATATACATGATGGTGATTCCTGTTTTCTCTTCTCCCTGTAAAATTGCATAATGAATTGGTGCTCCTCCACGTAATTTTGGTAATAAAGACGCGTGAACATTAATACATCCGTATTTTGGTTGTTGAAGTAAACTTTTTGGAAGTATTTGGCCATAGGCTGCTGTTACAATAATATCCGGTTCATAGGATAAAATTTTTTCATATTCTTTAGTAATACTTTCCGGTTGAAAGACTGGAATACCTTCCTTAACTGCTGCCTTTTTTATAGGTGGGGGAGTTAGTTCCCGCTTTCTTCCAACTGGCCGGTCAGGCTGGGTCACTACTAATACTACTTTGTATTTAGAGTTTATTAATTCTTGTAAAATTGGTACTGCAAAATCTGGTGTACCCATAAACACTATTTTTTTCATACTTACAATCCCTCTTTCTACATTAATTGATACGGTTGCATATCGACGATTATTTGTAATTGATCTCGTTCCATTTCCTTTGTAAACTGATCCAATATTCGATTAATAGTATCTTTTAATTTTGGTTCTTTTCTATATTTAATCATACATTGATATCGATAACGATTTTTTATTTTTTCTATTGGTGACGGGGTTGGTCCAAGTATAATAGCGTCTGAACTAATACTTCCGTTTAAGCAACGAACAATTTCCTGCGTTATTTGTATCGTTTTCGTTCTATTTGGATGAGAAACGGTTATTAAAGCTAAATATACATAGGGTGGATAACGAAAGGTCCGTCTAATATTCATTTCATGCTTATAAAATTCATCGAAGTTATAGGTGCTTGCATACTGAATGCTGTAGTGATCTGGAGTGTATGTTTGAACGATTACTTCACCATCCAAATGGTGCCTGCCTGCCCGACCACTCACTTGAGTAATTAGTTGAAAGTTTTTTTCTGATGATCTAAAATCCGGTAAGTGCAACATAGAATCAGCAGCCAGGACGCCGACTAAGGTTACATTTGGAAAGTCTAATCCTTTTGCAATCATTTGAGTACCAAGTAAAATGTGGGCTTCTTTATTTTCGAACTTAGTTAATAACCTTTCGTGGGAACCTTTTCTTCTAGTTGTGTCGACATCCATTCGAATGACCTTTACCCCAGGAATGTGTTTGTATAATTCCTCTTCAACCCGTTGAGTTCCAGTACCAAAGCGCTGGATTTTATCACTAGAACAAGTAGGGCATAGATTCATTGTTCTTTTTTCAAAGGAACAGTAGTGACATTTTAGTAAATGATTATGTTTATGATAAGTCAAGGCAATATCGCAATTTGGACATTCTTCCACATAACCACAATCCCTACACATGATAAAGGTTGAAAATCCCCGCCGATTTAAGAGTAGAACTATTTGCTCACCCTTATTCATTCTGTCGATCATAGCTTCCGTTAATTTCTTGGAAAACATCGTTCGATTACCCCTATGTAATTCCTTTCGCATGTCGATAACATCTACCCTAGGAAGAGGTTTCTTATTCGTTCTTTCCGTCAAGGTCAATAACTTATACACATTCTTTTTTGCCCTAGCATAGGATTCTAAGGTTGGGGTTGCACTTCCTAAAACTACTGGACAATTATAATATTCTCCCCGATATATAGCAACATCTCTCGCATGATATCTTGGTTGTTCTTCCTGCTTGTAAGTTGTTTCATGTTCCTCATCGATGATAATAATACCTAAATTATCAAAGGGGGCAAATATAGCAGATCTTGCTCCCACTACAACCTTTACTTCCTTTTGATGAATTTTCCTCCACTCATCGTATTTTTCCCCAGCAGATAGAGCACTGTGAAGCACTGCTACTTCAGATCCGAAACGTTCTTTAAATCTTTTCACCATTTGAGGGGTTAGCGAAATCTCAGGAACTAAGACAATTGCTTCCTTACCTTTTTGAAGGACAGCATCAATGGCCTGTAAATATACTTCCGTTTTTCCACTTCCTGTAACACCGTGAAGTAGAAATACACCATGCTCCTGATTGTTGATCTTGCTCAAAATAGGTTGAATCGCTATATTTTGCTCTTTCGTTAAGGGGAGCGGTTCCGTCCTTCTAAAGGAACGATCATCATACGGGTTGCGGTAAACTTCTTTTTGCTTAAGTTGAATTAATCCCCTATCTTGTAAGGATCGAAGACTAGATCTTATACTGCTTGCCTTTCCCGTTAACTTATTAAGTAACCTTGGCAGCTCAAGGGTTTGTGGATTTTCTATAAAATGAGTTATGATTTCCTTTTGTCGAAGAGCATTTTTTCTTAATTTTTGAAGTTCAATTTTTAGCTCGTCTCTACTTTTATTTGGTGAAACCTCTGTTACGTACTTTTTCGTAATTCTCGACTTTATTACATAATTTATTTTAACTGCTTTGTTTTGCACGGCGCTTCTTAATTGCGAATAAGAAAGTTTATATTTTTCAAACAAATCATAGGGGATTACCTTATGTTCATGAAAAAGTTGCTGCAAGTCTGTTGGTAGCTTTTCTTTATTAATTACTTCTATTTCTTTTTCGTAGGTAGATTTAAGAATTTGCGGTAACATTGCTTGGAAAGCTGTTATATAAAAACTTAAGGTTTCTCTTGCCAACCATATACCCAGGTCTAAAAGTTCCTCTGTTAAGACTGGTGTAATATCCAATATTTCTATAATTGGCTTTAAATGATCAAAATCACTTTCATCATCAAAACCGATGATAAAACCCATTGTTTTCCTTGGCCCAAAGGGTACTACTACACGCATACCCTTTTCAACTACATCCACTAGTTCCTCTGGAATTAAATAATCGAAGGTTTGATTAATAGATAATACTGGTACATCAACGATTACCTTTGCAATTTTCATTATTATTCATCCCTAATATCTTGAGAAATTAGTTGAATAAGGGCTTTTGCGATTTCAGACTTCTTTGCTAAGGGTAGAATTTGTTTTGATCCATCTCTCCTAATATAGGTTACAGCATTTGTGTCCACATCAAAACCTGCACCTTTTTTGGAAACGTCATTAACGACAATGGCATTTAAAAATTTACGTTTTAATTTATCAATACCATTTTCAATAACGTTTTCCGTTTCGGCAGCAAAGCCGACTAAAAATTGTTTGTCCTTTATTTCCCCTAAGGATTGTAAAACATCCTTAGTTCGTTCTAAGGATATCGTCCAGTTTTCTTCCTGCTTTTTTACCTTTTCTTTATGGACAGTCTTTGGTCGATAATCAGAAACAGCCGCAGCCTTAATGACAATATCGACGTTTTTAAAATTCTTATGCATGGCATTATACATTTCCTCAGCCGTGACAATATCAATTTTTTTAATGTTCGGATGGTTAGTGTTAAGTTGGACTGGTCCAGATACTAAGGTGACATCCGCACCGCTAGCAGCCGCAGCTTCTGCTAAAGCATATCCCATTTTCCCCGAGGAACGGTTAGTTAAATAACGGACTGGATCAATAGTTTCCCTGGTAGGGCCGGCAGAAATTAGAACCTTTTTACCCGATAAAAGGGAACTGTCTTTTAAATGTTGATTAATAACCCGAACAATTTCTGTAGGTTCTTCCAATCTTCCCTTTCCAACATATCCACAGGCTAAATATCCTTCTCCAGGTTCGATAAAATGGTAGCCCCAAGAATCTAATATTTGCATATTGTTCATTACAGCCTTATTCGCGTACATATGAACATTCATCGCTGGTGCTATATATATGTTTGCCCTCGTAGCTAATAATATAGTTGATAGCATATCATCAGCTATTCCATGGGCCATTTTTGCAATTATGTTTGCTGTCGCTGGAGCAATAATAGCAATTTCTGCCCAATCCGCAACATCTATATGGGCGATTTTTTCAGGATCCTTTTCATCAAAAGTATCTATATAAACGGGATTTCTAGATAATGCTTGAAAAGTTAAAGGTGAGACAAACTTAGTAGCACTTTCAGTCATAACTACACGGACGTTTGCACCTTGTTGGGTTAATTTACTCGCCAAATCACAGGCTTTATAAACTGCTATTCCCCCAGTGACTCCCAATAACACATTTTTATCTTTTAGCACTTATATACCCCTTTCCCTAGATTAGGTTACATTTGTTACTATTTATTATAGAATACAATGAAATATAATGTAAATATTAGGCAATATAAAACCCCCGCTAATTTGGCGAGGGTTTGGCTTTTATGACTAATCTTCTGTTATAAAAATTTTCTCTGCTTTAATTTCTTCTAAAGCAATACCGACATATTTATCGGATTTTGGATTCTCGATTAATGGTTTTTTATTGTCTAACAATTGTCTTGCTCTTCTTGCTGCCAATGTAACAAGAACATACTTAGAATCAACCTTTTCTTGTAAGGAATCAATTGATGGTTCTAACAAATTACTCTACCTCCAATAATTTTTTATACGCAGAAATAACTCGATCTTTTCTACAATGTTCACTTTCTATAATTGATAAAACTTTATTAACTGCTTTATCTACATGATCATTTACAACTATGTAGTTATATTCTTCCATCATTTTAATTTCTTTTTGTGCTTCTTGCAAGCGATTCATAACTAAGTCTTCTGTTTCTGTTCCTCTTCCGACAATTCTATTTTTCAATTCCTCTAAACTTGGCGGGATTAAGAAAATAAAGATACCTTCGGGGAAGCTTTGTTTTACTTGTAATGCTCCTTGAACTTCTATTTCTAGAAATACGTTAAATCCTTGATTTAACATCTCTTCTACATACCGCCTTGGTGTCCCATAATAGTTATCTACGTATTTTGCATACTCTAGAAGTTCGCCTTCCTGAATCAGTTGTTCAAACTCTTCCTTCGATTTATAAAAATAATCTATTCCTTCCTGTTCACCGGGGCGCATTTGCCTCGTTGTCATTGAAATTGAATATTTTAAATCTGTAGCTTTTTCAAATAGTTTTTTTCTAACGGTACCCTTTCCTACACCAGATGGTCCTGAAAGGATGAATAATATTCCTTTTTCGCTTTTCACAAATAATGCCTCCTGCTATTCTTCTAGTAGCTCATCATGACTGAGCACCCGCTGGCCTACGGTTTCCGGTTGAACGGCGGATAAGATTACATGATCGCTGTCCGTTATAATTACCGCCCGAGTTCGACGGCCATAGGTAGCGTCAACTAGTTTATTATTTTCCCTTGCGACGGTTACAATCCTCTTAATCGGTGCAGATTCCGGAGATACAATAGATATTACCCTACTAGCGGATACCACATTTCCAAATCCGATATTAATTAATTGAAGTGCCAAAATACTTCCCCCTTATTTACTTTTCCCGTGAGTTAATTTTAAACGTAATTATGTATTATAATACACTATTATACAGAAAAGACAGAATTAAAGACAAATAATTTATTCAATATTTTGAATTTGTTCTCTAACCTTTTCTAACTCACTTTTTGATTGTACAATAATTTTCCCAATTTGTTCATCAATTGCTTTCGAGCCAATCGTATTTAATTCTCTGTGAATTTCTTGAACGATAAAATCAACCTTTCTCCCTATCGGCCCTTCTTCAATAGGTGCCTTCAGCAGTTGTATGCTGTGACGAACATGACTTTTAAGTCGAGTGATTTCTTCTGTTATATCACCCTTTTCAACGAGTAAAGCAATTTCTTGATGTAAACGATTAGCATCTAATTCAGTGATGTCTTTCGTATAATCTTGTATCCGTTGCTTTATTCGTTTATAATATTCATCGATTATTTTTGATTGATTTTCCTCTATAAATTGAACTGACTTTTCGATGGATTCGATTCTAGCTAAAATATCCTCTTGTAAAAATTGCCCTTCTCGCCTTCTGCTTTCCTTTGTTTGATTTGCTGCTATTTCAACACTTTTTAAAATTAAAGCTTTTGTCCGTTCAATCAAGTTATCCTTTTGTCTGACTGAAAATAAATCTGGAATTGAACTTAGGATCTCTAGGGGAATTTCTGATTGTAAATTGTACCGACTTTTCATTTCATTTATTTGATCTATGTATTCGTCTAATAAATTCCAATCAACATTAATTTCATAGGGTGAGTCATCTTCGTCCTTTATATGAATGGACACATTTATTCTGCCCCGCTGGAAATACTGTTGAATAAACTTTTTTATATCTTCTTCAATAGATGATATTTGTAGGGGAGCATGAATATATAGATCTAAAAAACGATGGTTAACAGTTTTAATTTCTGTAGTGACTGTTAAACCCTTGGATTTACTAATTCCCTTTCCATATCCTGTCATACTAAATACCATAATCAACATCCTTTTTAAATCCTGTATTTATATTATAACAAAAACCGAAGCATTCATAGAATACTTCGGTCTGATTCAGGTTTTATATTAAATATAATTGTCGGGATTAAGGCTAAAACGAGAATAAGGGCCCAATCCGTCGCATTTAAAAATGTCGTGTGAAAAATTGCTTGTAGCTTTTCCCAATAGATAACTATTAACATTAAAATTAGGGAGGATAGGACAGCCAACACTAGATATATATTTTCAAAGGGGTTTCTTTTGAAAACAGATGTTTCACTTCTACAATCAAATACATGGATTAGCTGGGCCATTACTAATGTAGTGAAGGCTATTGTCCTAGCGTAGGTTAAATTATTTAACTCGTGATCATAAGCTAGGATAAAACCTATTAATGAAACGACACCAATTAAAATACCTCGACTTAATATTTTTGTTCCCAATCCTCGAGCGAAAATTCCTTCCTTTGGATTTCGGGGATTTCTTCTCATTACATTTTCTTCAGGTTGATCAAGACCTAAGGCCATAGCCGGTAGTCCATCAGTCACTAAGTTGACCCATAATATTTGAACGGGCACTAAAGGTAAGGGATAAGCAAATAATATTGCTAGTAGCATAATAAGAATCTCACCAACATTAGAAGCTAATAAATATCGAATAAACTTTCTTATGTTTTCGTATATATTTCGTCCCTCACGGATCGCAGACTTTATCGTCGCAAAATTATCATCCATTAAAATTAAGGCCGAGGCTTCCTTCGTTACATCAGTCCCTGTAATCCCCATGCTAATTCCTATATCACTTGCTTTTATAGCCGGAGCGTCATTTATTCCGTCCCCAGTCATTGCAACTATATGTCCATTTTCCTGTAATGCTTTAACGATTTTTAGTTTATGTTCTGGTGTCACCCGTGCATATACATAGACATCATCTACTATATTTTGCAATTCTGAAAGAGATAGCTCATTTAATTCATATCCTGTAATAACCCGACCATTCTCGGGTAGTAAATCTATTTCTTTCGCTATTGCTCTTGCTGTATCTACGTGATCCCCCGTAATCATGACAGTTTTTATTCCTGCTTCCTTACACTCTAATATGGCCTGCTTTACTTCCTTTCTAGGTGGATCAATCATCCCATATATTCCCATTAAAATTATATCTCTTTCCAAGTTTTGTTCTGTTAGAGGAATATCCTTAGATAGAGGTCTAATTCCAATTGCAAGTGTTCGAAGGGATTTTTCGGCCATTTTTTTAACGGCATTTTCAAACTCATGATAATTCACGATAGGCTCCCTACCCTTTTTACCAAGAAAGAAATTACATTTGGGAAATAGAACATCTGGGGCACCTTTAATGATTAAAAATCTCCGCTTGTTTTCATCCTCTACAACGACACTCATCCTTTTTCTATTAGAATCGAAGGGAATTTCCTTTATAATTGTAAATTGTTTTTTTAACTCTGTTGGTAAGCCGAACTTTCTTGCCGCAATTAGTATGGCACCATCGGTTGGATCTCCTTGTATTGTATGTTTTCCTCTTTTAACAACGATATTTGCATGGTTGCAAAGTAATCCGTATATTAACATATTTTTTAAGTTAGGATAATTTTCATCTAACCTGTTATTTTCTACATAAAAATCTCCTTCTATTTGATATCCATCACCTGTTACTTCAATAAATTCATTATTTACATATAACTGCTTAACAGTCATCTCATTTTCGGTAATAGTGCCTGTCTTATCTGAACAAATAATTGTAGCACAACCTAAGGTTTCAACGGCAGAAAGTTTCCTTACAATTGTCTTTCTTCTAATCATTCTTTGAACGCCTAGGGAAAGGGCAACAGTTACTATTGCGGGCAAGCCTTCCGGTATTGCTGCCACGGCAAGGGATATTCCGGCTAAAAACATATGATAGGTCGGGTGTCCTTGCAATACCCCAATAACAACTACTAGCGCCGTTAACAAGAGGACAAGCACAATTAAGATCTTCCCTAACCCGGCTAATTTATATTCTAAAGGTGTAATGTTTTTCTCAGTCGATGTCATTAAGCTGGCAATTTGACCCATAAATGTATTCATCCCGACACCAACTACAATTCCAGTACCAGAGCCCTTTGTGACAACAGTTCCCATAAAAGCCATATTAATCTGGTCTTGTGCCTCCAGGGACTTCTCTTTTAAGGGTAAAACTTCTTTCAACACAGGAATTGATTCCCCGGTTAATGCGGATTCCTCAGTTTCTAGGCCAAAGGACTCTGTAATTCGTATATCTGCGGTAATCCGATCCCCTCGATTTAACCTAATAACATCCCCAACGACTACTTCAGCAGATGGAATCCTGATCCATAATCCATCTCTTAAAACATAAGACGTTGGTGCCGATAATTCCTTTAATTTCTCAAGGGAACTTTCAGCCCGATATTCTTGGAAAAAACCAATCACCCCATTAATAATTACGATTACTAAAATGGCTATAGCATCAATGTATTCACCTAATAGTCCAGCAACTAAGGTAGCTCCAAGCAAAATTAAAACCATAAAATCTTGAAATTGTTTTATGAAAATAAACCAATTAGAAACTTTCTTTGTACCTTCAACAACATTTTTCCCAAATTGTTTACGTCTTTTTTCTACTTGACTATAAGTTAAACCCTCTTCTTTATTTACATGTAACTTTTCCTCAACCTCTTCCACCGCTAAATTGTACCAACTCACATAGCATTCCCCCGTAATAAGCAAAATCGTTACAGTAGCAATAATGTTGTTCTATCAATATGTATGCATACTTGTCCTAAAAAATGATATAATTACCGAAGAGGTGAAAAAAATGCCCTTTGATGGAATCGTTACAAAAGCGGTAACAGAACAATTGCAAGAACAATTAATCAATGGAAGGATTAATAAAGTTTATCAACCGACAAGTACAGAGTTATTAATATCCATACGAAATAACCGAAAGAATTATAACCTACTTCTATCTGTCCATCCATCTTACAGTCGTTTTCATATAACTGAAGGTGAATATATTAATCCAGAGCAAGCACCTATGTTTTGCATGCATATGAGAAAATATTTAAATGGGGGATTTATTACGAACATAAAACAGGATGAAATGGAGAGAATCGTCACTTTTAAGGTTCGTACAAGAGATGAATTAGGTATTACCGATTATCATTATTTAGTCGTTGAAATTATGGGAAGACATAGTAATATAATTTTGCTTGATTCGAGGAAGGAAAAAATCATAGACAGCATTAAACATATCCCACCTTTTCAGAATCGCCACCGTACAATTTTACCTGGTCATAAATATGTATTACCCCCTTCTCAAAATAAAAGTAATCCCCTTGAAATGACGAAGGAGGATTTTCTTAAAAAAATTGACTTTAACGCGGGGAAAATTGACCGTCAAATCGTTCAAGCCGTTGATGGCTTTTCTCCTTATATTGCCAAGGAAGTTGTTAATCGAGCAAGGTTAGGCTCCTCTGAGCGCTATTGGCAGAGCTTCAAGGAAATTAGCGATCAAATTAAAAACGAGCAATATTTTCCAGCTATTTATTCAAATAACCGAGAAGATTTCCACGTTATAAAACTGGAGCACTTTACGGGAGATGTAAAGACATTTTCCAATGTAAGCGATATGTTAGATGAATTTTTTATGGGAAAAGCAGAGAGAGATCTCGTTCAACAGCAATCTAGAGATTTAAGAAGATTCATCGATAACGAATTAAAGAAAAGCAAGCGAAAACTATCAATTCATGAGGAAACTTTACAAAAGGCAAAAGATGCTAGTAAATATCAAAAAATGGGCGAATTACTAACTGCCCA
>Ga0079225_10001414_pt1 | contig 13422 bp, 12 predicted proteins | sample Poulit2012_FD_76344 | JGI IMG/M metagenome (GOLD analysis project Ga0079225, IMG submission 76344) | Agricultural soil microbial communities from Georgia to study Nitrogen management - Poultry litter 2012 | ecosystem: Environmental > Terrestrial > Soil > Agricultural land | place: USA: Georgia...
CCTTACGCCCCGACGACATCGAGCACACCCGCCTCCCCCACCCCTCACCTTGGGACGGCCGCCCACTCCCCACCGACAGCCCACTCCCCACCGAGCGCTCACTTCCCACCGACAGCCCACTCCCCACCGAGCGCTCACTTCCCACCGACAGCCCACTTCCCACCGACAGCTCGTTTGCCGGCAGCTCACCAGTCACCGGGAGAGGAGCGCCCGGCCACGGCCCGGCCACCGGGGGCTCGGCAGGAGGACCGGCGGCGGTGCGGTACGTCGTCGTCGTCGACCACGGCGACCGGGTACTACCCGGGCTGCTCGGCACCCTGGCCGCGGGCGGGCACCGGGTGCTCGCGGCCGAGCTCCACCAGCCCACCCTCGACGACGTCTTCCTCGCGCTCACCGGCCGCAGCCTGCGCGAGGAGGAGACCGTCACCCAGGACGCCCCCACCCCCGCCCCGGCTGCCCAGCCTGCATTCTGAAGGAGACGCCATGACCGCCCCGACCCCCACCCAGGTGCTCCGGGACACCCGCAACGTGCTCGTCCGCGAGCTGTGGCCGGTGCTCCGCGACCCGTTCAGCGTCATCTTCTCCCTGCTCCAGCCACTCGTCTTCCTCGCCTTCTTCGGCCCGCTGCTCAGCGGCACGACCGGTCTGCCGCTCGCCGAGTCCTTCCAGTGGTTCGTCCCCGGCATCATCGTCATGAGCACCCTCTTCGGCACCGCGATGGCCGGGTCGAACCTGCTCTTCGAGCTGCAGTCCGGGTCCCACGAGCGGATGCTCGTGACGCCGGTGGCCCGGTCGGCCCTCATGGTCGGGCGCGCGCTGAAGGAGATGGTGCCGCTCGCCGTCCAGGCGGTGGTCATCACGCTCGTCGCCGCGATCTTCGGGTTCCGGCCCCAGCTGCCCGGCATGGCGCTCGGCCTGGTCGTCCTCGCCGTGTTCGGGATCGGGCTGGGCGCGCTGAGCTACGCACTGGGGATCGCCTCCCGCGAACGCGACTGGATGTTCTGGGCGGTGCAGCAGGCGCTGATCTTCCCGCTCATGATCCTGTCGGGCATGCTCCTGCCGCTCGAGGCCGCCCCCCGGTGGATGCAGGTCCTGGGCGGCCTCAACCCGCTGACCTACCTCGTCGAGGCCGAGCGGGCGCTGTTCAACGGCGACCTCGCCGCCCCCGCCGTCTGGCAGGGCGGGCCGGCGGCCGTGGTGCTCGCGACGACCGGGCTCACCGTGGGGATCCGCATGATGCGCCGCAGCATCTGAGTGTCGGTGCCCGCGGTTACCGTAGAGGAGTGCAGCTGACCGAGAGCGACGCGCGGGCGCTGGCACGGCTCACCCTGCCGGACGACACCACACTGCGCCGCTGGATCGATGCCCCGACGGTCGGCCGGGGCATCGACTACGCCCGCCGCGGCATGGTCCGGCGGCTGCACGTCGACCCGGACGAGCGCGCGCTCTTCGCCACCGTCAAGGGCAGCGGCGCCGCGTCCTACCAGACCTTCGTGCTCCTCGAGCGCGGCGAGGTCGCCATCACCTGCACCTGCCCCGTGCGTATCGACTGCAAGCACGGGGTGGCCGCGGTCGTGGCCGCCCGCGACCACGGCAGCGGGCAGCCGGACTGGGAGCGGGCGCTCGACGGCGCTGTGCGTGAGAGCTCCGCGTCGGGCGGTGAACCGGTCGGCCTCCAGCTCGAACGGGTCGTGGGGCGGGGCGCGGCCGCCGCACCCGGGCGCACCGCGGCCCGGGTCCGCGTGGTCCCCGTGGTGCGCGGCGCCCGCGGCACCTGGGTGCGCACCGGCGTCACCTGGCACAGCGTGCGGTGGACGTGGGGGCGCTTCGTACCTGCCCACGTCGAGGCCCTGCGCGCCCTCGTCGGCTCCCACCCCAACGCCTACGCCCAGCACGTCTTCCTCGACGAGCTCGGCCCGGCGGTGTGGACGCTGCTCCAGCAGGCCGTCGACGCCGGCGTCGTGCTCGTCCCCCACCGCGGCACCCCGGGGGAGGTCACACTCAGCCGCATCCCGGCCGAGGTCACCCTCGACGTCACCGCCCACCCGATCCAGGACGGCGTCCGGGTCGCTCCCGTGGTGAGCGTCGCCGGGCGGGCGGTCGGCGCCCACGCCGTCGCCTTCATCGGACACCCGGTGCACGGGGTGGCCGTGAGCGAGGAGGGGCTGCTCCTCGCCCCGCTCCGCCGCCCGATGCCCCTCGGCGCCTCCGAGCTCGTCACCGGCGAGGCGCTGCACATCCCTCCCGGCGACGTCGAGCGCTTCCGCCGCGAGTTCCTCCCCCGCCTGCGCCGGCTGCTGCCCGTCGGCTCCTCCGACGCCGCGGTCGACCTGCCCGAGGTCCTCACGCCCACGCTCGCGCTGTCCGTCACGCACCTGCCGGACCACGTCGTGCGCCTCGCCTGGGCGTTCCGGTACCGCACCCCCGACGGCGTCACCGACGTCCCCGTCGGGCAGCCGCCGCAGGACCGCGACGCCGGGTGGGTGCGCGACCTGCCGGGCGAGGCACGGCTCCTGGACACCCTCGTCCTGCCGCCCGGCCTGCCCCGGCTGCGGGCCACCCCACCGGCGCGCGGCCCGGAGCCGGTGGTCGAGCTGCGGCGGCTCGACACCGCGCACCTGGCCCGGGTCGGGCTGCCCCGGCTGCGGGAGGACAACCCGGAGCTCGTCGTCGAGGTGCACGGCGAGGCGCCGGACTACCGGCTCGTCGAGACCGCACCCACCGTCCGGCTCACGGCCACGGACTCCACCGAGGGCGACTGGTTCGACCTCGAGGTCACGGTCCAGCTCGACGGCGAGGACGTGCCCTTCGGTCACCTCTTCCGCGCGCTGGCCGCCGGTGAGGAGCACCTGTTCCTCCCGTCGGGCAGCTACTTCAGCCTCGACCACCCCGAGCTCGACCGGCTGCGCGAGCTCATCGCCGAGGCCGGCGGCCTGCACGACGAGGAGTCCGGCACCGTGCGGGTCACGCCCTACCAGGCCGACCTGTGGGAGGAGCTGCGCGCGCTCGGTGTCGTCGACGCGCAGAGCGAGCGGTGGCGGCGCACCGTCTCCGCGCTCCTCTCCGGCCCGCCCGCCGGCTCGGTCGACCTCCCCGCCGGGCTGCACGCCGAGCTGCGCGGCTACCAGCGCGAGGGTTTCGAGTGGCTCGCCACCCTGTGGGACGCCGGGCTCGGCGGGATCCTCGCCGACGACATGGGACTGGGCAAGACCCTGCAGACCCTCGCCGTCGTCGCCCGGGCGAAGGAGACCGGCCGCCTGGACCATCCCGTGCTCGTCGTCGCCCCCACCTCCGTCGTCGGCGGCTGGGCGAGCGAGGCCGAGCGCTTCACCCCCGGCCTCGTCGTGCGCACCGTGGAGCAGACCTCGGCGAAGGCCGGGGTGCCGCTGGCCGAGCGGGTGGCGGGGGCCGACGTCGTCGTGACCTCCTACGCGCTGCTGCGGATCGACTTCGCCTCCTACGACGCCCTGGGCTGGTCGGTGCTCGTGCTCGACGAGGCCCAGTTCGTCAAGAACCACCAGGCCAAGACCCACCAGTGCGCGCGCCGGCTCGACGCGCCGGTCAAGCTGGCGATCTCCGGCACGCCGCTGGAGAACAGCCTCATGGACCTGTGGTCCCTGCTGTCCATCACCGCCCCCGGCCTCTTCCCCGACCCGCGCGCCTTCACCGAGGCCTACCGCGTCCCGATCGAGCGCGAGAAGGACACCGCGGCCCTGGAGCGGCTACGCCGACGCACCCGCCCGTTCATCCGGCGCCGCACCAAGGAGGAGGTCGCCGCCGAACTGCCGCCCAAGCAGGAGCAGCTGCTCTCGGTGCCGCTGACCCCACGTCACCGGCGGATCTACGACACCCACCTCGCCCGGGAGCGGCGCAAGATCCTCGGGCTCGTCGACGACCTCGACAAGAACCGCTTCACCATCTTCCGCTCCCTGACCCTGCTGCGGCAGCTCGCCCTCGCACCGGCGCTGGTGGACGAGGAGTACGCGGGCGTGGGGTCGAGCAAGGCCGAGGCGTTCCTCGAGCTGCTCGGCGAGGTCGTCGCCGAGGGGCACCGGGCTCTCGTCTTCAGCCAGTTCACCGGCTACCTCGGGCTCGTGCGCGACCGCCTCGAGCAGCAGGGCGTCGACTACTGCTACCTCGACGGCACCACGACCAACCGCGCCGCGCGGATCCGGGAGTTCAAGGAGGGGCACGCCCCGGTGTTCCTCATCAGCCTCAAGGCGGGCGGCTTCGGCCTCAACCTCACCGAGGCCGACTACTGCTTCATGCTCGACCCGTGGTGGAACCCGGCGGTGGAGAACCAAGCCATCGACCGCACCCACCGCATCGGCCAGACCCGCACCGTCATGGTCTACCGGATGGTCGCCGAGGGGACGATCGAGGAGAAGGTCATGGCACTGGCCGAGCGCAAGCGCGAGCTCTTCGACCGCGTCCTCGCCGAGGGGACGCAGAGTGCGGCGAGCCCGCTGACGGCGGACGACATCCGCGAGCTGCTCAGCGCCTGAAATCAGCCCAAAGGACGATTGCCGCGGCCCCGGCACCTCGTGAGACTGGGCCCATCGGGGCGGCGACGGCCGGGACGCAGGCGTCCGCGGTAGGCACTCCTGGGAGCCCCTCGATGGACGACACTGTGCTCCGCCCCGCGTGGCCCGCCGCCGCTGCCGGGCGCCCCTGCTCAGCCTCCCGGCGGTGGACGGCGCTCGCCCTGCTCTGCACCCTCGCCGTGGCCGGCTGCGGCGCGGACCCGACGCCGGAGGTGCCCAGCACGAGAGTGACGGCACGGCCCGTCGTGGCGGTGCCCGACGAGCGGGTCGCCCCGGTCTCCCCCGGTACCGCAACACCCGAACCGTTCCCCGCACCGCACGCGACGACGGAGCCGGCCGGCCCGCCGGACACGTCCACCGAGCCGGCCGCGGGGCCCGCCGGTCCGGCGGACACACCCACCGAGGGGGCGGCGGAACCGCCCGACCGCGACACGGCCATCGCGCAGATCTGCGCGGAGACCGACCTGCTCCACGGATGGGTCGCCGGCGGTGCCGCGGACGCCCAGGTCGGCGCCTCGGTGGAGAAGATCTGGAGCTTCAACATCCACCAGCCCGGCACCGACGGCCTCTACTACGCCGCGGAGGCCCTCGCCGACGCCTGGCAGTCCTACCTCGACCTGCGGGACACCGAGCTGGGCGACGGCGGCCAGGGCTTCGTCCACGCCGTCGAGTCGCTCCGCACCGAGTGCACCCTGGGCTGAGGCTCGGCCTGGGCCCTGGCGGTGGTGGGCAGGTCAGTCCCCGAGGGGGATGTCGGCGAGCCGGTCGGCGTCGGCGAGCACGTCGAGCGCGACGATCCGGCCGTCGACGACCTCGAAGGACATGAGGGAAAGCACCCGACCACCGCGCCGGGCCATGACACCTGGCCGGCCGTCGACGAGCACGGGCACCGCACCGGCCGCGATCCGCGCGAAGGCAGTGGCGCGCTGGGCGAGCGCCCGCGCACCGGAGACGACCTCGCCCCCGCGCACCCCGTAGTCGGCACGCAGGACGACGTCCTCGTCGAGCAGGGCGAGCAGCGCCCCCAGGTCGCCGTGCTGGACGGCACGGAGCCACGCCTCGACCACCTCCCGGCTGCGCCGTCGGTCCCCGGACGAGGGCCGGGCACCGCGGACCTTCCGACGCGCGCGGGAGGCGAGCTGTCGTGCCGCGGCCGCGGACTTGTCGAGGACGCCCGCGATCTCGTCGAACGGCCGGCCGAACACGTCGTGGAGCACGAAGGCGAGCCGCTCGGCCGGGGTGAGCCGCTCGAGGACGACGACCAGCGCGACCCCCACGGCGTCGCGTTCGGCGACCTCGCGCTCCGGCTCCCCCTCGGCGCTCACCGGTTCCTCCCACGGCTGCACCTGCCACGGCCGCTCCCACCGCCGCGGCGCGCTGCGCAGCACGTCGAGCGCGATCCGCGAGGCGACCGCGGTGAGCCAGGCGGCGAGGTTCTCGATGGTCCCCGCATCGGCCCGCTCGAGCCGCAGCCAGGTCTCCTGGACCACGTCCTCTGCCTGCTCCGCGCCGACGAGCCGGTGTGCCACAGCGCGCAGCCGGCCGCGCTCGGCGTCGAACCGGGCGGCCAGCTCGTCCCGGTCGGTCATCGGTGCTCTCCCGTCTGCCGCGGCCCGGCGTGCGTGCCGGCTACCAGCACGACGACGCCGCCGCCCGGGATGTGACGGGCTGTCACATCGGGCGGCCCGCTCTCATCGACCCTTTCGACCGCACCCGGCGGGTGCCGCACGCACCCGCCGGCCGAGAGCAAGGAGAACGACATGCGTCCCACCATCCTCGTCACCGGCGGCACCGGCACGCTGGGCCGGGAGCTCGTCCCGCTGGTCATCGCGACCGGCCGCCCGCTGCGGGTGCTGAGCCGGCACTCGCACCTGCCGGTCCCCGGCGTCGACCACGTCGTCGGTGACCTGCTCCGCGACGATGGGACCACGGCCGCCGTCGCGGACGTCGGCACCGTGGTCCACCTGGCCGGGGGTCGAACGGGTGACGAGCGGGCCACCGCGAACCTCGTGCGGGCCGCCGCCCGTGCCGACGTGGAGCACGTCGTCCTCATCTCGGTGATCGGGGCCGACCGTGTCCCGCTGGGGTACTTCCGCTCCAAGCTGCTCGCCGAGGAGGCGGTGGAGACCTCGGGGCTGCCGTGGACGACGCTGCGCGCCGCGCAGTTCCACCCCTGGTGCTCACGGCCGCGCGGTCCATGGCGCGCCTCCCGGTCGTCCCGGCACCCGGCGGCCTGCGCCTCCAGCCGGTCGACCCGCGCGACGTCGCCGCCCGCCTGCTGGAGCTGACGCTCGCGGCACCCGCCGGGCGGGTCGCCGACCTCGCCGGCCCGCGGGTCCACCCGCTCGACGAGCTCGTCCGCGGCTACCTCGCGGCGCGCGGCATGCGTCGGCCGTTCCTCCCGGTGCGGATCCCGGGCCGCGCGGGTGCCGCCTACCGGGCGGGTGCCAACCTCAACCTCGACACCGCCGACCGCGGCCACCGCACCTGGGAGGCCTACCTCGACGAGCAGCTCACGCCCACGGCCGTGGCACCTGCCTGACGCCCGCCGGTCGGCGTGGGAGACAGTGGGCGCTGCGCCGGGGCCGGGTCAGCCGAGGGCCGGGGAGGTCAGCGACGCGGGGACGTTCGCGCCGTGGCCGGCGTCGCGCAGGGCCGCGCGGACCTTCTCGGCGGCGGCGTCGAGCTCCTCGGCGGGGACGTCGTGGCGGGCGTTGTCGAAGCGCAGCGCCGCCTCGTCCCACGCCGGGAGCACGTGGATGTGGAGGTGGGGCACCTCGAAGCCGGCGACGAGCACCGCGGCCCGCGGGGCGTCCCACACCGCGCGCTGCGCCTGCCCCACCTTCTTCGCCACGGCGATGAGGTGGGCGAGCAGCTCGTCCGACGCGTCGGTGAACTGGTCGACCTCCTCGCGTGGGACGACGAGCATGTGGCCGTCGGTGATGGGCGCGATCGTCGCGAAGACGACGCAGAGGTCGTCGGCCCAGACGAACCGGCCGGGGATCTGCCCGGCGATGATCTTGCTGAACACGGTGGCCATGACGCCAGCGTATCCGTGGCACGATCGCCCGGGAGGAGGCACGACGTGACAGCAGACGACCAGACCGGGGTGTCCACCCGCCTCGCCGCCGAGGCGTGGGAGGAGCTCTTCCGCGCCCAGGTGACGCTCATGCGCCGCTTCGAGGCCGGGGACGACTTCGCCCCACTCACCTCCCGCGAGTACGACGTGCTCTTCCAGCTCAGTCGCGGCGAGGGCGGCGCGATGCGGATGCGCGAGCTCACCGAGCTCATCATGCTCACCCAGCCCAGCCTGAGCCGGATGGTGGACCGGCTGTCCGCGCGCGGCCTGGTCGAGCGGCGTGCGGCCCCCGACGACGGCCGTGGTGTCGTCGTCGCCCTCACCGAGGAGGGCGCCGCGCTGCAGCGGCAGATCGGGCGCAACCACGTGCGCTCCATCCGCCGCTACGTCGGCGGGGCGCTGGACGAGGAGGAGCTGCGCACCCTGCAGCGGCTCGCGCACAAGCTACGCACCGCGCAGCGCGACCTGTGAGGCTCAGCGCATCACCCGCCGGTCACGGGTCACCCGCCCTGTCCCGACGCCCCGCGGCCGTCCGCCCGGTCGGTCCGAGCGGGTGAGGCTCAGCGGGTCACCCACACCGCCGCCACCGCGGGGTCGCCGAGCTCGACCTCCTGTCCCTGTTCCTCCCCCGGCTGGGTGACGGTGAACAGGGTGGTGCCGACGTAGGGCCGGGTCTCCACGACGGTGACCTCGGCGTCGAGCCGCACCCCGACGTCGGCGAGGTGGCGCAGCACCTGCGGCTCGGCGTCGGAGATCCGCACGACGCGGCCGCCCTCACCGGCCGGTGTCTCGCTCAGCGGCCGGGTCGGTGGCAGCGTGACCTCGCCGTCGATGCTGGGGATCGGGTCGCCGTGCGGGTCGCGCACGGGATGCCCCAGGAGCTTGTCGACCCGCTCGATGAGGAGGTCGGAGACGGCGTGCTCGAGCACCTCGGCCTCGTCGTGGACCTCGTCCCACTCGTAGCCGAGGTGCTCGACGAGCAGGGTCTCGATGAGCCGATGGCGGCGCACCATCTTCAGCGCCGCCTCGCGCCCCCGCTCGGTGAGCGAGATCCCGCCGTACCGCTCGTGGTGGACGAGCCCCTCGTCGGCGAGCCGGCGGACCGTCTCCGACGCGGTGGAGGCGGACACGCCCATGCGGGTGGCGAGCGCGCTGACGCTCATCGCCGGCCCACCCCATTCCACGGCGGAGTAGATGGCCTTGAGGTAGTCCTGCGTGACGTTCGAGGTGGGCAGCGTCGGCCCGGTGTTGCGTGCCGTGCTCACAGGATCAGCATCCACTGGTCCCAGAAGACGAACCCGATGAGGAAGAGGACGACGGCGTACCACACGACGATGACCAGCGCCCGGTCCTGGACGAGGAAGCGTCGCAGCCCCTCCGGCGCGGGCACGTGGCCGGCCTGGAAGCCGCGCGCCAGGACGTTGACGACGATCGGGATGGTCACCGTCCACACCACGAGACAGAACGGGCACAGCCCGCGGAGGTTGACGAAGGCCTGGTACTGGAACCACGTGATGGCGACCGCGGCGAGCACCGAGCCGACCATGAGCAGCACCCAGTAGAAGCGGGGGAGGCGTCCGCCGCCGAGCAGCACGAGCCCGGTGACCATGACGACGCTGAAGGCGACGGTCCCGAGCAGCGCGTTGGGCACCCCGAGCGCCGCCGCCTGCCAGCTGAGCACGAACTTGCCGCAGCCGATGAGCGGGTTGATGTCGCAGCCCAGCGTCGCGTCGGGGTCGCGGAGCAGGGTCTGCTGGGACAGCACGAGCATGACCGCGGCCCACGTCCCCAGCGCGCCCCCGACGGTGAGCAGCCAGCCGAACCCGCGGGGCGCGCCGCCGGCGAGCTGGTGCTCGCTGGGGCGGGCCGGGTCCAGTCCCGCGAGCTCGCGCTCCTCGGCGAGCAGCTCCTCGTCGGTCAGCACGTCGTGGTCGCCCATGGCCTCCTCTGCCCGCGGCTGCTGGCTCATCTAGCGCTCCGTTCCCGCCGACGCGTCGGCGTCGGTCGGCTCCTCGGTCGGTTCCCGGTCACCAGTATCGCCGCTCGGGGCCGCCTCGTCTGCCGGCCGGGGGAAGCTGTACCAGCGGCCGAGATCGACCTCGGCGTCGGTGCCGATGGTGATGACGCGGTAGTCCAGCGGCCGGCCGGTGGTGGCGTCGACCCGCAGCACGGTCATCTCGGCCGGGCCGTTGAGCGGGCCGATGGTGGCCCCGCCCGAGGCACCGGCCGTACTCGCCCCGACGTACCGGGTGCCGCTCCCCAGCACCTCCGGCCCCTCACGCCGATGCCAGTGGCCGGACAGTGCGAGCCGGACGCAGCCGCGGTCCAGTGCCGGGAGGGCGGCGCTCGGGTTGTGGACGAGGAGCAGGTCGACCCGGTCGGCGGCGCACGCGGTCTGCGCGAGCCGCTCCCCCATCTCGGGCACCGTCTCCTCCCGCTCCGGACGGGTCCCCTCACCGAGGGAGGTGAGGGTGGGGTCGGTGTCGCCGAGCAGGTGCACCCCGGCGACCTCGACGACCTCGCCGTCGAGGACGACGTACCCGGCGTCGCGCATCTGCTCGGTGGTGGTCACCGAGTCGTGGTTGCCGGTGGAGACGACGATCGGGACGTCCGGCGGGACCGCCCCGGCGAAGGCGTTGACGCAGTAGGACTCCACCGACGTCCCGCTCATCACGGTGTCGCCGGTGTCCAGCACGGCCTGGGCGCCGCTGAGCCGGACCGCCGTGGCGATGACCGCGGCCATCCCGACGTTGCAGTGGAGGTCGCTGACGTGGAGGAAGGTCACCGGCTCCACCCGGGGCCGCGGTGTGGGCTCCACGCGCGCGGGCAGCGGCATCCCGGCGCCCGGCACCGCGTCGTCGGTCGGCCCGGGTCCCGGGTCCCCGTCCGGGGAGGGGCCGTCGACCGGCCCGGGAGACGGGGGCCCGGGCTGGTCGGCGCCGCCGGGGCCGGTGTCGTCGTCGGCCGGGTCGGTGGGTGCCGGGCTGACGATCGGGATGCCTGGGGGCCGCAGCGGGGAGCGGCTCTCGGCGTAGGCCGCCTCGAGGTTGGCGGTGACGGTGGCGTAGAACGCCTCGTTCTCCTCGTAGGCCTCGACGAGGTAGCCGCCGTAGGTGTCGATGAGCTGGGCCATGCGCCCGGTCATCCGCAGGTCCTCCATCGGCGTGCCCGCCAGGGCCCGGATGGTCGTGCCCTCGGCGGGACGGTCCGCGACCACCCCGGCGACCGGGACCGCGACGAGGCTGAGGACCACCACCCCGACGAGCGGACGCACCCCCGGCCGGGTGACGGCGGCGGCCAGCTCCCGGCGCAGCAGCCCGCGGGAGGCGAACCGGCCTCCGGCGATGACGACGAGCAGGCCGGACCAGGTGAGCACCGCGCGCCCCAGGGCGTCGCGGACCAGGGCGCCGGCGGCCTCGGCGACCGCGGCCTCGGGGTGGGAGACGAGCTGGGCGTAGGCCGCCAGGTCCCCGGCGAGACCGGTCACCGGGCTGGGCTGGACAGCCGTCAGCTCCATGGGGATCTCCTGGACGGTGACGTCCACCCCGAGCGGCCACGGCAGCGGTGAGTCGAGGAGCACCGCCCCCAGCGGCCCGAGGTCGACGACGATCTCGTGCTGCGGCGTCACCGCGTAGTGGGCGGCGTGCGGGCCCAGCGAGGAGTCCGTGGCCGCGGTCAGCACCCCGAACACGGCCGAGACCAGGCCGGTGACGAGCAGGGTGAGGGTGGTGCGGATGGTGCGCCGGGTGGCCGTCGTCTGCCGGTGCCACCACTCCCAGCGCCACCGCCGTTCCCGGGCGGCCGGGCGGGCGCCGTCGTCGTCCTCGCGTGCCATCACGGCCATTCTCACCCACCGGCACCGAACACCGTGCCGAGCGGCGTGCGATGTGGTTCTCTCACAGGTGACACCCCGCCACGCTTCACCGAGGAGCAGCCATGGGCGACGAGATCACCGGGACGAGCTTCAGCCGCGCGGACCACGCCCGCTACCGGGCCAAGGTGCGCCGCTGCCTCGACACCCTGGAGTCGATGCTCGCCGCCGGGGTGTTCGTCGAGGACGAGTGGCGCACCGGGCTGGAGATCGAGATCCACCTCGTCGACGCCGAGCGGCGCCCCTTCCTCGGCAACGCCGAGGTGCTCGCGCGTATCGCCGACCCGCTCTACCAGACCGAGCTGGGCCGGTTCACCATCGAGCTCAACGTCGAGCCGCGGCGGATCGACGGCACCTCGCTGGAGCAGCTGGAGAGCGCCCTGCGGCGCAACCTCAACCGGGCCCGTGACCGGGCGGGCGACGCGGGTGCCGACCTCGTCATCATCGGCATCCTGCCCACCCTGGCGGCCGAGCAGGAGGGCCGGGCGTGGTTCAGCGACAGCGACCGCTACCGGGCGCTGGACGACGCCGTCATGGCCTCCCGCCGGGAGGACATCACGCTGAAGATCGACGGCCACGAGCCGCTGTCGGTGACGCTGGACTCGATCTTCGCCGAGGCGGCATGCACCTCCACCCAGTTCCACCTCCAGGTCACCCCGCGCCGTTTCGCCGACTACTGGAACGCCGCCCAGCTGCTCGCCGGGCCGCAGGTGGCGATGGGCGCCAACTCCCCCTACCTCTTCGGGCACCGGCTCCAGGCCGAGACCCGCATCGAGGCCTTCCTCCAGTCCACCGACACCCGCTCCCCCGAGCTGCGCAACCAGGGGGTGCGGCCGCGGGTGTTCTTCGGCGACCAGTGGATCACCTCGATCTTCGACCTCTTCGAGGAGAACGTGCGCTACTTCCCCGCGCTGCTCCCGGTGAGCAGCGAGGAGGACCCGGCGGAGGTCTTCGCCGCCGGGGGCACACCGTCACTGTCCGAGCTGCGCCTCCACAACGGCACGATCTACCGGTGGAACCGGCCCATCTACGACGTCAAGGACGGCCGCCCGCACCTGCGGGTGGAGAACCGGGTGCTGCCCGCCGGCCCGACCGTCGTCGACACGATCGCCAACGCCGCCTTCTTCTACGGGATGATCGTCGAGCTGGTCACCGACGAGCGGCCGCTGTGGTCACGGATGTCCTTCGACGCCGCCCGGGAGAACTTCGAGGCGGCCGCCCGGGACGGCATGGCGGCGCGCTTCTACTGGCCGGGCGTCGGGGAGATCGCCGCGGACGAGCTCGTGCTGCGCAAGCTGCTGCCGATGGCGGCCCGCGGGCTCGACCGGCTCGGGGTGGACGGCGGTACCGCCGGGAAGTACCTCGACATCATCGAGGCGCGGGCGCGGCTGGGACGCAACGGCTCGACGTGGCAGGTGGCCGCGGTCCACGCGCACGAGGAGCGGGGCCACGACCGGGCGGAGGCCCTGCGCCTCATGCTCGCGGACTACATGCGCGCGATGCACACCGGCAGGCCGGTGCACACCTGGCCGGTGCCCTGACCCGGTCCCTCAGCCGCGCGGGGTGAAGGACTCGAGGTACTCCTGGAGCTCGTCGTAGGCGGACAGCAGCCGCGCCGCGCGGCCGCGCAGCTCGGCGTAGGTGGCCCGGTCCTTGCTCGAGACGGCGATCGGGTCGGCGACCTCCCCCGCCGGGCTGAGGAGTTCCAGCCCGGCACCCAGGGACTCGACCTGCCCGGTGGCGTACAGCGCGAGGATCGCCGAGCCGAGCGCGGAGCCCTCGGCGTCGTCGGTCGGCACCATGGGACGCCCGATGGTCGCCGCCATGACCTGGCGCCACAGCTCGGAGCGGAACACCCCGCCGGTGCAGCGCACCTCGGCGACCGGGGTGACCGTGTCGAGCACGTCGACGATGCTGGCCATCTGCAG
>Ga0079225_10001416_pt1 | contig 13411 bp, 15 predicted proteins | sample Poulit2012_FD_76344 | JGI IMG/M metagenome (GOLD analysis project Ga0079225, IMG submission 76344) | Agricultural soil microbial communities from Georgia to study Nitrogen management - Poultry litter 2012 | ecosystem: Environmental > Terrestrial > Soil > Agricultural land | place: USA: Georgia...
AGACGGTATTCGCACAACTTTGGATAATCGACAGAGTTGTACGAATCATCATCCACCAACCAATTTTACGAATCCAGAACCTTTGGATTGACAATTCTTATGATTCATATATGATTAAATTAGAGTTTTTCAACTGAATACAGTTCTTTCGGGGCAGGGTGTAATTCCCAACCGGCGGTTAAAGCCCGCGACCTGTACGCTTCCTGCGTATGGCTGATCCAGTGGAAACCTGGAGCCGACAGTGAAAGTCTGGATGGGAGAGAGAATGTTGCAAACGTATATGATACGTTTATTTTGTGCTGGTTGCAATCAGCATATTATTTAGCATACAAATTTTGAGCGCCGATGAATATTTTTTCATCGGTGCTTTTTTGTTCAGGAGGGAAAACTTGAGTATTTATATGGATAAAGCGGTTGCCGCAGCAAGTATAGCAGGAGGCCAGACAGAAAAGAATCCGACAGTGGGTGCAATCATCGTTAAGGACGGTGTCGTCATCGGGTTGGGCAGTCATCTTTTAATGGGAACTGAGCATGCTGAAGTGCAGGCGATACAATCCTGCATTGAAGATCCGTCCGGCGCAGACATTTATGTGACTTTGGAGCCATGTTCACATCACGGCAAAACACCGCCATGCACAGAAGCGATCATCGATGCCGGAATTAAAAGAGTATATTATGCCGTCAAGGATGAAAATCCAAAAGTTTCCGGACACGCAGTACTTGAAGAAAACGGTGTGGCTGCGGTTCATCAGCCGCATGAAAAGGCGGGAGAAATGTATGAAGACTTTTTCAATCATTTGTCAAGACAGAGACCGAATGTCACTTTGAAAAGTGCAATCAGTCTGGACGGCAAGCTTGCTCTCGATGATGGCACGAGCAAGTGGGTCACGAATTCCGAATCACGGAAAGACGTCCAGCACCTGCGGCATAACCATGATGCAATTCTGACAGGCGGCGGTACTCTGCTCGGCGACAATCCACGTCTTACAGCAAGAATCGACGGCGGTGGAAATCATCCGAGGCCGGTCATTCTGTTAGGCAGCGCGTTGTTAAAAGATGATCTTGAAATTGAAACGCATCCGAAAAAACCTGTCATATTTACGAATAACAGTGATAATAATAAATTCAACCAAAAATATCATATTGAATACGGTCAGTTTTCCAATGGTGAAATATTGGATATACTTTACCGGGATTATGATATCAGCAGCGTTTTAGTCGAAGGCGGTTCAAAAATACAGACTGCCTTCATCAAAGAAAAATTATACGATCAAATAATCATATATATTGCCCCGAAATTATTTGGTAGGTCAAAGCATGAATTGTTTCAATCATCATTTACAGCGATGGATGAAGTCATTCATTTAAAACTTACAGACGTCGAAAAACTCCAGTCAGATTTAAAATTGACATACAGGAGGAATTAGATGTTTACAGGATTAATAGAACAAAAAGACACAGTGCTTAAAGTGGACAGCACTATGGATGATACAGAACTCACAATAAACAACAACGGTTTTGAAGATTTAAAAGAAGGTGACTCGGTCGCTGTAAACGGAGTGTGCCTGACAGCCTACGAAATTACAGAACGCTCGTTCAAAGTCACGATGATCAATGAGACGAAAAGGATTACGAGCCTCAAAGATGTAAAAGACGGCGCAGAAGTGAACCTGGAGCGTGCATTGAAATTATCCGATCGCCTCGGCGGCCACCTTGTGAGCGGACACGTGGATGCCACTGGTACAATCACTGAAATTTCACATGACGGCAACGCCGTTATCATGAAAGTGAAATGCCCGTCCCGTCTGATGAAATATATGGCGGATAAAGGGTCCGTGACGATCGACGGCATCAGTCTGACTTTATTTGAAGTCGACCACGGCGAAGAGACGATCACTCTGAATTTGATTCCTGAAACCCTTAAGCGTACAAATCTGGGGCAGAGAAGCCTGCATGAAACGGTGAATATAGAGGCAGACCAGATCATCAAACATATTGAACATCTGCTGCAGCACGGCGGTCTTGATATTACAAAATTAAGTAAAGCAGGTGGTCTCGGTGTTTGATTCGATTATTGAAGCTTTGGAAGCACTTAAGAACGGCGAACTGATCATCGTTGTGGATGACGAAGACAGGGAAAATGAAGGTGATCTGGTCGGGATTGCCGAATATCTGAAGCCTGAAGCAATCAATTTCATGGCAACATACGGAAGAGGGCTGATATGCGCGCCGATGGCGGAAAGCATTGCCCGAAAACTCGAATTGCCGCCGATGACTGATGACAACAGCGATCCTCATTCGACGGCATTTACAGTGTCGGTCGATCATCACACGACGACTACAGGCATCAGTGCTTTCGAACGTTTTGATACGATTATGGCATTGATTGATGACAAATCCGAGCCGGCACACTTCAATATGCCCGGACATATATTCCCGCTTGTTGCGAAGCCAGGCGGTGTAATGGAAAGGATGGGCCATACGGAAGCATCGGTGGACCTGAGCCTATTGGCGGGAGCCAAGCCTGTCGGGGTCATCTGTGAAATCATGAATGATGACGGCACCATGGCGAGAGTGGACGACCTGAACACATATAAAAATGAACATCAGTTAAAGATGATTACGATAGAAGATCTGAAGAAATATATATTGAAAGAACAGAGAGTTGTCCAGGACAGCGAAGTCAATCTGCCTACATCGTTCGGAACATTTAAAATGCACGGTTTCAGGGACAGGCTGACCGGAGAAGAACATGTCGCGCTTGTTCACGGGAGTATCAGACAGAACATGAATGTCAGAATTCATTCGGAATGCCTTACAGGAGATGTCTTTCACAGTGAACGATGTGACTGCGGTGAACAGCTGGAAAAAGCGATGAAAATCATCAGCGAAGAAGACGGCATCATTTTATACATGCGCCAGGAAGGCAGGGGCATCGGCCTGTTGAACAAATTGAAAGCGTATGAACTGATAGAGCAGGGTTTTGATACAGTCACAGCAAATGAACATCTGGGCTTCAATGCAGATCTTAGAACTTATGATGCCGCAAGCAGCATGCTGAAAATACTGGGCTTGAATGAGGTGACCCTTCTCAGCAATAATCCTAAGAAGGCAGCAGGTCTGACGGACGACGGGATTCAAGTGAACAGACGCAGTCATATAGTGGAAGCGAATATATATAATGATGATTATTTAAAAACTAAAAGAGAAAAACTGGGGCACCAGTTACAGGAGGACTAGGAATGAATACAATTCAAACGATAATGACAGGTGAAGGTCTGAAGATAGGTATAGTGGCGGGAAGATTCAACGATTTCATTACAAACCAGCTTGTGAACGGAGCAGAAGGGGCACTGGTCAGCCACCAGGTCAACAGCGATGACATCGATCTCGTATATGTACCCGGCGCCTTTGAAATACCGCTTGTTGCAAAAAAGATGGCAGAGTCAGGCAAATACGATGCAGTCATCGCTCTCGGATGTGTCATCCGGGGGAGTACGACTCATTATGATTATGTCTGTAATCAATCTGCAAAAGGTATACTGGAAGCCGGGCTTTCTACGGATGTGCCGGTAATATTCGGCGTCGTCACGACAGAGAACATCGAACAGGCGATCGAGCGTGCCGGGACGAAAATGGGCAACAAAGGAATAGACTCCGCCAATTCGGCAATAGAAATGGCCAATCTGATGAATGAATTAAAGTCATAAAATATATGAATATCAATATTATTTAACTTTTAAAGTAATGTTATAGTATTGGGGGGAGAGGAATTATGATATGAAGATTAAAACATTACTGCTGGCAGTTCTGGCCAGTGTATTTTTAGCCGCGTGCGGCGACGGATCCGACGAAGAAATGAATCACGAAGCGCCTGAATCCGATGAAATGAGAACTTTGGATGTTGAATTATTCACACCCGACCATATCATGGCAGGTGACACTGTTGAAATGACAGCACACGTTACATCAAACGAAGAAGATGTGACAGAAGCTGATCACGTCATGTTCGAAATTCAGGATGAAAATGAAGAGACGGTGGAAGAAATAACTGCCGAACATTCAGAGAACGGAGAATATACTGTTGAATATACATTTGATGAAGCGGGCACTTATACTGTAATTTCTCATGTGGATGCATTCTCATTGCACACGATGCCAAGCTCTGAGGTTATTGTAGAGTAAGCCCGGGCAAATTTATCTGTGTAATCGGATGTATATTTGGGTATACTATTGTTACAACAGTAACAGGAGGTTAACATGAGATTGGATGAAAAGACTTATATAGTGGCAAATGCGACATCACCTCTTGGCTCCGATTTATCCAAGCACCTTGCGGGTGCCGGAGCAAACTTGATACTGACAAGTTTGGATCATGTCGAACTGGATGATTTGCTTGAAGAAATAAAAGGTGAATCCACAGGACATCACAGTGCAGTTCTGCTGCAGCAGTCAAAAGAGATTGACTGGCTGAATGTGCTTTCGGAAATAGAGAAGGATTTTGACAGCCTTAACGGCATCATCCTTGTACACACTATTCATACGGAAAGCAAATCGATATATGACTTAGGTTTCGAGGAATTCAGTGAAGTGGTGAACGAGCACATCTGGGGAACTTACCTCGGGACAAGAGTACTGCGTCCTTTATTGAAAGATGAGAGAGAAGCTAAGATCATCAACGTAATCGAACCGTCATTTGAAGAAATATATGAGCGCAATTTATATTATACAGTGACCGGCGCGATAGAGGCACTGACACATTCCACAGCAATTGAACTGAGCAAGGAAGATGTGGACGTGTATGCACTGAGTTACAGACCATCGTTTAAAGAGTCGATGGATGAATCGCTTGAAAGAGCGAATCCCGAAGCGATCGGCACTGTTATGGAAATACTGTCCGACAGTGATACACAGCCGACGGGGGAAACAATTATCATTAACTAAAAGACTACCTTTACACAGGTAGTTTTTTATTGGGAATATTAACCTTCACGCTTGAAAAAAGGCATATAGGGTGTATAATATTAATTGCGCCCGGAATGATAATCATTATCAATTGAGGATGGTGGAAATGGCAAAAAAATTATTTCGTCTTGATATTCTGATTATCATACTTATAGTTTTATCTATAATTTCTATGTTTGTAGGAGTAATTCCACTATCTATAAATGAGATATTTAGTTTATCAGAGCAGCAGAAAAATATATTGGCATCCAGTCGATTTCCAAGAACGATTTCGATTATAATTGCCGGAGCTTCGCTTGCGGTCAGCGGTCTGATCATGCAGCAGCTCACAAGAAACAAATTTGTTTCACCGACAACTGCCGGCACGATGGACTGGGCACAGCTTGGTATTTTAATCGGTATCATATCATTCCCGGCCATTAACTTATTCGGCAGACTTGTTTTTGCTTTAATACTGTCCATGTTCGGTACATTATTATTTATGCAGATTATCACACGAATCAAACTTAAAGATGTGATTTTCGTTCCGCTTATCGGGTTGATGCTCGGCGGTGTTGTATCAAGTATTGCAACATTCATCGCGCTCAGAACGAATACGCTGCAGATCATTACCGGTTGGATGCATGGCAGTTTCTCAACAGTTATATCAGGCAGATATGAGATTTTATACATAAGTATTCCACTGCTCATTGTCGCAATCCTTTTTGCAAACCAGTTTACGGTTGCCGGCATGGGAGAAGACTTCTCCAAAAACCTTGGTATGAACTATACAAGAGTTTTATATACGGGATTATTTATCACCGCAGCAATTACAGCACTTGTTGTTGTAACAGTCGGTATGCTGCCATTTCTTGGGTTGATCATACCCAATATCGTCTCGATGTTCAGAGGAGATCATCTCCAGAAGACGATATATTCAACCGCAGTTTTAGGTGCGATTTTTGTGATGATCTGTGATATTTTAGGCAGAATCCTCATTTATCCATATGAAATCTCAGTCGGTTTGATGATTGCTATATTTGGCAGCTCTATCTTCTTGTGGATGATATTCAGGAGGGTCAGGGCGGATGCTTAAAGATAAAAAAAACAGACTTCTTTTAGGACTGTCAATTGTAACGGTCATAGTCATCGTTTTCTATATGTTCTTCCAGGTTGATTTTGATATTCTTTTCTATCAATTGCCGTCAAGAGGAAGACGCATACTCTCAATAATCATTGTTGGCGTCGCAATTGCAGTTTCTACAGTGATTTTTCAGACTATCGTTAAAAACAGAATCTTAACACCATCAATTATGGGTCTCGATTCTGTCTATGTATTCATACAGACATCAATCGTATTTATCGCAGGGGTGAGTTCCCCGTTACTGCTGAACTCACATTTCAACTACTTTCTGAGTCTGGCCCTGCTGACACTGTTTACACTTTTCGTTTTTAAATATCTATTTAAACTGACGAAAAACAATGTCTTCATCCTGCTGCTGATCGGTATCATATTAGGTACCTTTTTCGGCAACCTGTCGACATTCATGCAGCAGCTGATCAGCCCGGATGACTTTTTAGTACTTCAGAATACACTGTTTGCATCATTCAACGTGGTCAATGAAGACCTGATGCTGCTGACAGCGGTCATTCTTATCATTATGCTGATCATCGTATTGAGGGATTTTCATTCTCTCGATGTACTGGCACTTGGCCGGGATGGCGCGATAAATCTTGGTGTAAATTACGATAAGAAAGTTTCACAGCTACTCGTCATTGTGGCAATACTTGTGTCGGTTTCTACAGCGCTGGTCGGCCCGATCATGTTTCTCGGTCTGCTGGTAGTAAATATCGCACACGAACTTTTTAAAACATATAAACATGTATATCTGATCATCGGAACATCGCTGATCAGCATCATTGCTTTAGTTGTCGGACAGATGATTGTACAGTTCGTTTTCCAGAATAGCGTAGAAATCAGTGTTATAATCAACTTGGTTGGTGGCGTTTACTTTATTTATTTAATGCTTAGGAGGGGACGCGAATGATTAGCGTCAAAGGAATCACAAAGTTGTATGGTGACAAAAAAGTGGTTGACGATGTATCTTTATCAATAGCAAAAGGCAGAATCACTTCTTTGATCGGCCCGAACGGAGCAGGAAAAAGTACTGTGTTATCAATGATTACCCGGTTACTGGACAATGACAGCGGTGAAGTGCTGCTGGAAGGCGACAATATTTTCATCCAGCCCAACACGGAGCTGGCCAAAAAGATTTCAATTCTGAAACAGTCGAACCACCTTGAACTTAAAATTACCGTCCGTGAGCTGATAGCATTCGGACGTTATCCATATTCCAAAGGCCGTCTGACAAAAGACGACCATGCACTGATCGATGAGGCAATCAACTATATGGAACTTGAACAATTTGAGGACCGGTATATAGATGAACTTTCAGGCGGCCAGAGACAGCGTGCGTATATCGCAATGACAATCGCCCAGGATACGGAATATATATTCCTGGATGAGCCGCTCAACAACCTGGATATGAAGCACTCAGTACAGATCATGCAAATATTGAGAAGGCTTGTACGCGAAAGAAACAAGACGATCATCATCGTTATTCATGATATCAACTTCGCATCATGTTATTCAGACAATATTGTTGCACTCAAAGACGGCGAAGTTGCAATCAGCGGAACGAAGAACGAAGTGATAAAAAAGGATATACTTGAAGAAATTTACGAGATGGAAATAAACATCGAATGTATTATGGGCCATCAGATCTGCATTTATTTTGATGAGCATGCGGATGCTACAGTAGATGACTTTGTTAAGGAACAGGCGCAGATATAAACTCTGCTTCAAACTTTAAGGAGGTGATGGACTAATATCGGATGTAATCATAGTAGTATTTTTTAGTGGGGGCTAAAAATCACTATTATTTGGAAAGAGGTAAAGGAATGAAATTCAGAAATCTATACTTAATGTTAACATTTGCACTTGTTTTAGTATTGGCAGCGTGTGGTAATTCAGATGGCGGAGAAGACAGTGATTCTACTGCAGGCGCTGATGAATCGGCGGAAGAAGTTTCAGAGGAAACTGTGAGCTTTGAAAACACATTTGAAGTATCACCTGGAGACGGCGAAGACCGTGACGCAGAAGGCGAAGAAGTGACAGAAACGATTGAAGTACCTAAAAATCCAGAAAAGGTCGCTATTTTTGACTTGGGTGTCGTTTCAACTTTCCAGGCACTTGGTGTGGAAGATAAAATAGCAGGACTGCCTAAAGGAGAAGGAAATGGCTCATTATCTGAAACATTGTCAGAATTTGAGTCGGATGAATATGCGAACCTGGGCGGATTGAAAGACCCGGACTTCGAAGAAATCGCAAGAATACAGCCCGATGTCATCATGATTCACGGCCGCCAGGCAACGGAAAACAACTTGGCAGAGTTTGAAAGAGTCGCACCTGATGCTGACGTTTTATTTGTAGCTGCTGATAATGCATCATACTTTGAGGACATCCAGGAAATGACTCAGCTTATCGGTGAGTTATATGGTGAAGAAGAAGCGGCAGACACTTTGGTTGAAGATATGGATAACAGAATAGAAGAAGTAAGCGATAAAGTTGCAGAAGTTGAAGATAATTCTATGCTGTTCATCCAGACCAATGGTGAAAGTTCTGTTTCCTTCCATGGTACAGGCGGAAGATTCGGTTACCTTTACGATACATTCGGTTTTAGTTCGGCCGATGAATTTGATGATGCAAGTGACAGCCATGGTTCACAGGTGAACTATGAGTTTATAGCAAATGCTGATCCTGCCCTGATGTTTGTTATGGACAGAGGTGCAGTAGCAGGCGGTGGGGAAGCGACACCGGTTGATACATTGATCAACTCGACTACTGAATCAGCAACAGCTGTACAGAACGATAATATTTTCTCACTTGATCCGCAGGTATGGTACTTGAATGCGGGCGGTTACGAAACCGGCATGGTTCAAATTGATGAAGTTGAAGAGGCAGTAGACAGCCTTACACAATAATGAATGAAAAAGGATCCGTAATTTACGGATCCTTTTTTTGTATGAAAATTTAATGGTGTTTATTTATGCCTGTCGACTCTTTTGTAAACAGGTTCCCCGATGACTCTCACTTCTGTATCGAGTTCGATGCCGTAATTCTCCTGAACTGTGTTTTTGACGAAATTGATCAGTTCTTCGTAGTCACCGGCAGTGCCGTTATCTACATTGACCATGAACCCTGCATGTTTCTTTGAAACTTCAACACCGCCGATACGATGGCCCTGAAGACCGCTGTCCTGTATCAGTTTTCCCGCGAAATTGCCGGGAGGTCTTTGGAAGACACTGCCGCATGAAGGATATTCGAGTGGCTGTTTGCTTTCTCTCCGTTCGGTCAAATCATCCATCATCGCATTGATATCTTCAATTTTAGCAGGTGTCATCTTAAATCTCGCCTCTAAAATCACATAATTATTTTCCTGGATGATGCTCCGACGGTAAGCGAGCTCAAGTTCTTCATTCGACAAGGTCAGCAGTTCGCCGTTCTCTGTTGCAACTGTGGCTTCGAGCAGACAATCCTTCACTTCGCCGCCGTATGCACCGGCATTCATATAAACCGCACCTCCGACACTGCCAGGGATGCCGCATGCAAATTCAAGGCCGCTTACGGACTGGTCGCGTGCGAATCGTGATACGTCGATGATCGCTCTGCCGCTGCCTACAGTGATTATATTATCCTCGATGTTCAGGTGGGTCAGATCAAGAAGGTTTAATACGAGCCCTCTGATGCCGCCGTCTCTGATGATTATGTTGGAGCCGTTGCCGAGGTACGTTACAGGAACGTGATTGTCGCTGCAGTACTTCAGAACTTTACATGCGTCCTCAAAGTCGCCGACAGTGATATAGAAATCTGCCGGTCCTCCTGTTTCGGTATAAGTATATTTTTGTAATGGTTCATTGATTTTTATAGTCGAGTTATTTAATTGCATTTTCAAGTCTTGCTCGATCAGCTTCTTATCCACAATTACAAATCCTTTCGAATTATGCTATTAATCATTATAAATGAATATACCCGATTTTGGAACTGAGACCCATGAAGTTTGTATACAAACAGTGAATATGATATATTTTTACTATAATTTTGCTTGTTGGTTCTATATGAATAAGGATGTGACTCATTTGAAAGTGAAGCAGACAGTCACCTTTAATTTATTGCTTATTTTTATATTAATATTAAGTGCATGTGGCAATCGTTTAGCTGAAGAAACTGAAGAATATCAGCAGCAGATGGATGATATTTATACTATAAATGACGAATTAACCAATCATCTGAATAATATAGATAGTGATAAAATACAAGATCATATTTCTGATTTGGACACTGACTTTGAAAGTGATGAATTGGAAGGGATGATATCAAAACTTGAAGGTGAGATACTACCGCTTGCGGAATCATTGAATACAAAAGCGGACGAAATAGAACTAGACAATGAAGACATAGAAGAACACCATAACACATTTGTGGAAAGTGCCCAGGTAAAATATGATTTCGCCGAGCAGTTGAGTGATTATTTAAGCACTTATCAGAACTCGGTTCAGGCAAGTGAACGGCTGATTGCTCTCAGCCAGTCTTTTATGGATAATCAGAAAGAAAGAGATGACATTATAGAAAATGCTTCGGATGACACGGTCGTGGAGGAAATCAATACGTTGATCGATCATCTGAACTCAAACAGTGAGGAGCTTGATGAAGCATCGAAAATTCTCGAAGGTGATGAATCCATACAGAGCAAACAAGAACAGATTGATGATGTTTTGCTGCCGATGCTAGATGAACATGTGGATTCGCTGAACCAGATCAATCTGTCCACACAGCGGGCAAACAGGGTACGGTCGGTCAGCCTTGAGATGTATTATGGATATATTTCCTATTATGAGGAAAGAAAAAATACAATGTTATATAATGAGAAATTGCAAAATATCCAGCTGCAGAATATATTATCGCTGCAGGAAAGCTATCAGAGGCTGGATGAGGAGTATACAAAAGAATTGGAAGAATTAAAGAGTGGTGAATAAACGGCCACTCTATATTTTTTTCTTTCCCTTTACCTGTGTTTCATATAATGGATGATCCGGGTTCTTCTCAATCTTGTTGATGTAGACATTGCGGAAGATCAGTGTGACGATCCATAATGCAAACACACCAAGCAGCAGGTAGGATACTGTCGCATTATTATTGAAGTCCAGGAAGAATAGAATGACTACGAGAAACAGTGCCAGATTGATTGTATCAAGCATGTTCCATCGTTTGATCGGTTTGTTCATAAGGCTCCCTCCAATTTTGAAAGATATAATATGCAAAATATTCCATTTGCTATATAATTGATTTAATGATAAATTATACTAAGTTTAATAAGAAGGTGATGACATGTTGACTAAAATAACAAATATTGATTCATTTGATAAACTGTTAGATTCAAAAGAATTTTTCTTCTTTCTTAAACATTCAAATACCTGTCCGATTTCCGCAGGAGCTTTTGAAGAATTTCAAAAATTCCACTATGAAAGAGATATCGATGGATACTATTTAATTGTACAGGACCACAGAGAACTATCCAACTATATTAGTGAAAAATATGATATTAAACATGAATCCCCACAGGCTTTTTACTTTGATAACAGTGAAGTGAAATGGCATGATTCACATGACAGAATATCACTTACAAACCTTGCTTCAGTAGAAGATTAAAGATAAACCCAAACATTGCGTTTGGGTTTATTTGATTACAGGTGAAAACATCACCTGGTTCTGTCCCATCTTTTTTGCGGCATGGAGCATGTTGTCCGCATCTTTGAAAAGCTGTCTGCGGGTTGTATTCGGCGTTTTAAATCCGATCCCCACAGAAACGGTCAGTTTAATGACTTCATTTTCTCCGACATGGAAGTTCGTATTTTCCACAGCATTCCGTATCGCCTCGCCGAGCCGCACAGTTCTGTCAAACGAAATATCCGGTATGATCATTGAAAACTCTTCACCGCTGTTTCTATAAATGGAACCGCCCGTCGGCACATAATTTTTGAGCAGCCTGGTGATCTGTTTGATGACGGCATCCCCCGCGGTGTAGTCGTGCATATCGTTGATCACTTTGAAGTGATCGATATCGATCAGCAGCACGCTTATCGTTTCTGTCTTGTTATTGAGGCGGTTCACTTCATTATCCAGTGCTTTAATATTGCCAAGCTGTGTCAGATGATCTGTATAGTCTTCTGTGTTCAGGCGATTGAGCACTTTCACCATGGAATTTATATCCTGGTACATGATGCTTGCAGTGACCATTACAGCCGAACTCATCGCACCGATGATGATGAACTGCATCAATACGAGTGACTCGACGAAGAAGTGTATGCCTGCCAAAAACAGCATGGTGAAAATCAGGTTGAACCATGTGATGACATGTGTATTCATCGATTTGAAAAACGGGATGGTAAATATGACAATCAAATACAATCCGGCAAAAATCGCAATTTCGACCAGACCGTGTCCGATAAGAAAATAGTGGGCGGCGGCCACGAACAGCATGCCGGCAATTTTAATATATATTTTACTCTGCAGCAGCAGCATCGGAACGAAAAACAGACTGAAGCTGTAACCTCTGTAATCAATCGGCACAAATAAAAGAAGGACGGCTAAAGTGATCATCAATGTCACCTGGAACATCGGTGAAGATAACTTTGCTGAGTCCTCCGTATATTGAATGCGATGGAAGAGGTAGATGCCGCTGATGGTCAACGAGATGTTCAAAACAAAATCTATTAGCACGTCATCACTCTCCCATCAAATTTTATTATTGCTGATCTTATTCTTCTAATTCAAGATTGTTCTTCAATTCAGAAGTGACTTCATTATATGAAGCTTCATCCGGGAAGAAGTAGTACAATCCGTCATCCTGTGAACGTTCATCGTAACCTTCAAGTAACAGTCGGTCCAGATTTTGAGCCGGCTCCTGGTAGGTTGAACGCAGCTTATTCATCTCATTAAACTGGATGTTCGTACGGATATTTTCTCCCAGTATGTCTAAAATATCGTTGAAGTTGGTGACTGTCTGAACACTCATGAGTTCATCTGCTATGCTCTGGACGACCTGCTGTTGTCTCTGCTGACGTCCTGAGTCTCCGCCGGAGCCCGGATCATACCTTGCTCTTGAGAAGGCCAGTGCCATATCACCGTCCATTTCATATGTTTCGCCGGCCTGGAATGAATAATCGGATTGTTCGAAAGTATCTTCGCTTGTGACTGAAATGCCTCCGACTTCATCTACGATGTTTTTAAATCCGTCCATATTGATGGAGACGAAGTAGTCAATCGGTACATCCAAAAAGTTTTCCACTGTATCTTTTGCCATCGTCGGTCCGCCGTATGCATAAGCGTGATTGATCTTTTCAACGG
>Ga0079225_10001419_pt1 | contig 13394 bp, 15 predicted proteins | sample Poulit2012_FD_76344 | JGI IMG/M metagenome (GOLD analysis project Ga0079225, IMG submission 76344) | Agricultural soil microbial communities from Georgia to study Nitrogen management - Poultry litter 2012 | ecosystem: Environmental > Terrestrial > Soil > Agricultural land | place: USA: Georgia...
ATAAGCTGGTGGAAGAAGCGAAAAGCAAACAGCCTCCGTCTCCTAAACAGTACCGTAAACTGAGCGTACAGGAGTTCAGGGAGGCAGAAGACTGGAAAGAACGTCTGAATCTTCTCGATCATATGGAAAATCCGACAAAGGATGATTATGAACTGCTTGGCCTTGCACTGCAGGACGAGAAAATGCAGGTCAGAAGAACAGCTGTATATTTACTTGCAATGGTTGAAGATAAAGAGACCCTGCCGTACTTAAAAGCCGGTCTTGAAGATAAAGCAGTACCTGTCAGAAGAACAGCAGGAGACGGATACAGTGACCTGGGGCTGAAAGAAGGATTGAATGACATGTATCCGCTGCTTGATGACAGAAGCCCTATCGTCCGCTGGCGGGCTGCAATGTTCATCTATGAAGTGGGCGACAAGGAAAGTCTGCCTTACTTGTATGAACATCAGGATGACTCGCAGTATGATGTCAGACTACAAAAAGAAATTGCCATCGCACGCATAGAAAAAGGCGAAGAAGCCATGGGCAGCGTGTGGAAGCAGATTCAGGAAAGGGAGAGATAAATTGAATCCTTATGAAGAATACATGAAGGAAGTAGCAAAGCCTATGCGGGATGAACTTACGAACCGCGACTTCGAAGATTTAACGACACCCGATACGGTGGATGCATTCATGGATAGCGTAAAAGAGGATGAGACCGCATTTGTCGTCATCAACAGTGTCTGTGGATGTGCAGCCGGCCTCGCCCGCCCGGCTGCGGTCACCGTCGCTGAACAAAACCCCAAAAAACCTCATCATAAAGCAACTGTTTTTGCAGGTCAGGACAGGGAAGCGACAGAGAGACTGAGGGAATTTATCGGCGAAGAGCCTTCCAGCCCCTCATACGCATTATTCAAAGGTAAAGATCTCGTTCATTTTATGCCCCGTGAACAGATTGAAGGCCGCGATATCAATGATATCATGATGGATATAAAAGAATCGCTGGACAATAATATTTCATAAAAAAACCAGGAATGCTATTCCTGGTTATCGTTTTATACTATTCAGTTATGCATAGTGATACGAACCATGCTGCCATGAGGGCCAATCCAATTGAAAGTATCATTTCCATGAGTCAACACTCCAAGTAATCATTTTTATCATCATAATCAATTATATATAAGTTTAGTGGAAAAGAAAAGAGGGGTATTATGAATAATTTTGACAATGTCTATCATCAGCTGCTTGAGCGGATCAAATCAGAAGGCACTTTTAAAGATGACCGGACCGGAACGGGCACATATTCTGTCTTCGGCCATCAGATGCGGTTTGATCTATCGGAAGGTTTCCCTTTACTCACTACAAAAAAAGTTTTATTCAAAATGATTGCTACTGAACTCATATGGTTTATACGCGGTGATACGAATATAAAATTCCTTCTTGAATATAATAATAATATCTGGAATGAATGGGCTTTTAAAAATTGGGTGGAGTCTGATGACTATAAAGGTCCTGATATGACTGATTTCGGACGCAGGGCACTGCGGGACGAGGAATTCAATAAGTTGTATAAAAACGAAATGGATAAATTCAAGGAGCGTGTGCTCACTGGTGACACATTCGGTGAAAAATACGGCAGCCTTGGTAATGTCTACGGCAAACAATGGCGGGACTGGATAGGACCGGACGGTCAGTCGGTGGATCAGTTGAAAAACGTCATCGATGCAATTAAGACCGATCCTGATTCGAGAAGACACATCGTCACTGCATGGAACCCTGCAGAAATTGATACGATGGCTCTTCCGCCGTGTCATTCCTTTTTCCAGTTTTATGTCAATGACGGCATGCTAAGCCTTCAGCTGTACCAAAGAAGTGCTGATGTATTCCTCGGTGTACCATTCAATATAGCAAGCTATTCACTGCTGCTCCTGATGGTCGCCAAAGAATGTGGTTTAGAAGCAGGTGAATTCGTGCATACTATGGGCGATGCCCATATATACTCCAATCATCTGGAAGCTGTTGATAAACAGCTGTCGAGAGACAGCTATGAACCGCCGACTGTAAAGATAAACAGCGATGCGTCTATTTTTGAAATTGAATATGAAGACTTTGAAGTGGTGGATTATGAATCACACCCATACATCAAAGCAGCTATTGCAGTCTGATCAGGAGGGTTAGAATGGTATCGTTAATCGTAGCACATGCAAATCAAAATGTTATCGGATTTAACGGGGATATGCCCTGGCATCTTCCCGCAGATTTAAAAAAGCTTAAAAACCTGACTGAAGGCAACACGATTGTCATGGGCAGGAAAACGCTTGAAACTTTAAAGAAACCTTTGCCAAACCGTAAAAATGTTGTATTGACAAGGAATAAGGATTTTAAATTTGACGGTGTTGAAATCATCCATGATATCGATGAGATTAAAAATCTGGAAGGCAAGATCTTTATTTTCGGGGGCAGCAATGTCTATAAACAGACAATGCATCTCGTAGATGAAATGTTCATCACAAAAATTCATGAAACTTTTGCGGGTGACACTTTCTTCCCTGATTATGACGTCACAGAATGGGAAATTGAAGCAATCACACCCGGCACAGTGGATGAAAAAAATAAATATGCACATGAGTTCATGCATTTAATAAGAAAACTGTAAAGTGGATTGAGACCATGAATATATGGAAATGGCTATTTATAATTCTTTTGCTGCTCAATATACTTGCAATGGGTTCGCTTTATATATTCTTATCAGATGATTACGATGAGGTTGATACTGAAGAAAACGGTGAAACTTCAGGCGAACATATGATAATATTACAGAACCACACTGTGGAAACCTTATTGAATTCATTTCTGAAGGAAGATCCGGCAAATGATATAGAGGTTTCAATCGATGAAAACAGTATCGAGCTTTTTTCAGAAAATGAATATCTGGATATGAATTTCGATACGACATTCAATATGAGCCCGCAAATAACGGAATATTCGTTAATATTCGAAGTCAGTGACATCTCTGTCGGGCAGCTGCCCCTGACGGAAGACATGCTCTACACTTTAATCAGGACAAGTGCCGACCTGCCGGACGGCATGGAATTCAGCACAGATTCGAAAGCGCTGATCATCGATAAGTCAATCTTTGATGATTACAGTGAACTGACACTTGATATCGAACAAATTGATTATCAGAATGATGCGTGGTACTTTTCTATTGAAAATTTAAACTGAGGTGAGTTAATTTGGCAAAAGCAACATTGGGAGGCGGCTGTTTCTGGTGCCTCGTTAAACCTTTTGATCAGTGGGACGGTGTAAACGAAGTCATCTCAGGCTACTCAAACGGCGAGGTTGACAATCCAACTTATGCACAAGTAAGTACTGGAACAACCGGCCATATAGAAGTAGTGCAGATAGACTTTGATGAAGATGTCATCTCTTATGCAGAAATACTGAGCATTTTCTTCAAAACATTCGACCCTACGGACACCGGAGGACAATTCGGAGACCGCGGCAGTCAGTATATGCCGGCAATACTGTACCATGATGAACAGCAGAAAGAAACTGCTGAAAAGGTAATAGAGGAAATAGATAACAGCAGCGTGTTTGACAAACCGATCAATACACCTGTCATGCCGTTGGAATCATTTTATGAAGCAGAAGAGGAGCACCAGGATTTTTACAAGAAGAACCGTGGACATTATAATGCATATTATAAAGGTTCCGGACGTAAAGCATTTATAGAAAATCATTGGGGTGAATAGTAATGAGTGTACGAAAAAACATTGATGAATTAACTTCAACAGAATATAATGTAATGAAAGAACAGGGCACTGAACCGCCGTTTCAAAATGAATATTGGGATCATTTCGAAGAAGGGATATACGTTGACAAAATCAGCGGAAAGCCTTTGTTCACTTCTAAAGATAAATTCCATTCTTCATGTGGATGGCCCAGCTTTGCCAAAGGTGCATCCGATGACATCACTGAACACTTTGATGATTCATTCGGCATGAGACGCACCGAAGTACGCAGTTCGGAATCGGACAGCCATCTTGGACATGTGTTTGAAGACGGGCCGGAAGAACTCGGTGGTTTACGTTATTGCATTAATTCTGCGGCAGTCACTTTCATACCTAAGGATGAACTTGAAGAAAAAGGGTATAAAGACTACGTAGATTACTTTAATGACTAAATAGGAGTTGATACACATGTTCAAAAATTTATTTGGGAAAAAGGATGACTCACCTGTCGACAGCACGCTTGAAATCAAAAGTCCATTCAACGGCAAATACGTTAAACTGGAAGATATTCCAGACCCGGTATTTGCCGAAAAGATGATGGGTGAAGGCTTTGGCATCGAACCTTCCGACGGAGAAGTTGTTTCCCCGGTTGACGGAGAAGTAATGCAGGTCTTCCCGACAAACCATGCCGTCGGAATTAAAACTGCCAATGGGATCGAATTGCTGATTCACATCGGTCTTGAAACCGTTGCGATGGAAGGCGAAGGCTTTACCGGCCATGTAAGTGAGGGCGACAGTGTTGAGGCAGGTGATAAACTTGTCACTTTTGATGTGAACCTTGTAAAAAAAGAGGCAAACAGCACAATTTCACCGGTCATCATCACGAACAGCGATATTTTAAAATCATTCGATATTGTTGAAACCGGAAATGTTACGGGTGCACAGACAGTTGTTGCCAAAGCTGAAGTGAATTAATGAAAAATTATTCATATTATCAATATATCAAAACACGTGCCGGTGAAAAATCGGAGATTGGTGTTTTGAGCGAATATATCAAAAATGACAGTATGTTTCCCAAACAAGAAACTGACTACCATCAACTAAGTGATTATTTGGAAAGAAACCCTTATCCTGATATTAAATTGAATGTATTCGATGATTCTTATCAGGACTATGAAAATTGGTTAAACCACTGACAAAAGGAGATTTAAAATGAGTATTCATATTAACGCGCAAAAAGGTGACATAGCAGAAACAATTCTATTACCGGGAGATCCATTACGTGCAAAGTATATTGCCGAGAATTTTCTTGAAGATGTTACCTGCTACAATGAAGTCAGAAACATGTTAGGTTTTACAGGCACTTATAAAGGAAAACGCATCTCTGTACAGGGTACAGGCATGGGCGTACCGTCCATCTCAATTTATATCCATGAACTGATGGAAGAGTACGGCGTTAAAAATCTGATCCGCGTCGGCACTTGCGGCGCAATTCAAAAAGATGTAAAAGTCCGCGATGTCATCCTGGCACAAAGTGCTTCGACAGACTCATTCCAAAATAGAAAACTGTTTGGTAACTTTGATTATGCTCCGACATCCGACTTCGATCTGCTGCTTTCAAGTTACAACGAAGCTAAGAAAAAAGGTCTGGAAGTCAAAGTGGGTAACGTATTTACTGCAGACTCCTTCTATGATGAAAAGGGCGATGTGGAAATGATGGCCAAGTACGGTGTGCTTGCTCTGGAAATGGAATCAGCCGCACTCTTTACAATCAGCCAAAAGTTTGATGCAAGAGCTTTAGCCATCTTAACAGTTTCAGACCATGTGCTGACAGGAGAAGCAACTTCAAGTGAAGAAAGACAGACAACATTCAATGAAATGATTGAAGTTGCCCTGGATGCAGCTCTGCCATTCGCAGGTGAATAATTTTTCGATAATTTATTGTTTATAATGGAACAGTGAAATTTTCACTGTTCTTTTTCTTTTAATATTGTCCACTTACTGATAAACTATAAGATATTATGCTCTTAGAAGTTAGGTGTGTGTAACTTGGACGAAAATAAAAATAATAATGAAACAAGCCATAAATCCAAAAGAATCAGTATCTATCCTTTCTGGCTGATCATAACCATCCTTGCTGCTGTAATTCTGTCCAGCGTGATTACAGCGTTGAGTCTGGAAGCAGGATCAGAAAAGGCGGTCAACGTTGGGACTGATACCAGAAGTGAATTCTCTAAATTATATAGTGTGTATGATACCATCTCCACAGATTTTTATGATGAAGTCGACAACGAAGAATTGATTGAATCAGCAATAGACGGAATGGTTCAAGGTCTCGATGATCCATACAGCGAATACATGAATGTCGATGACACAGAAGCATTCCAGGAAACTGTCACCGGAGATTTTGAAGGCATCGGCGCGGAAGTGATGCAGGAGGGCAACCGTATTGTAGTGACTTCGCCCATGCGTGGTTCACCGGCAGAAGCAGCGGGAGTCGAACCCGGAGACCAGATCACTGCTGTTGACGGCGAGAGCATAGAAGGTATGACAACGACAGAAGCAGTACAGCTTATCCGCGGTGAAAAAGGAACAGATGTAGTATTGACTATTGTCCGTGGTGAAGGAGAGCCGATTGACATAACAGTCACAAGAGACACCATTCATATTGATAGTGTTACTTATGAAGAAGTTGATAATGTCGGTCATATCAGTATCAACAGATTCCAGGAAGGAACAACGGAAGAGTTTGAAGAAAGTATCAATCAGGCTGCTGAAGATGATGTAGAAGATATCATCGTCGATTTCAGATATAATCCGGGCGGACTGCTTTCTGAAGCAGTATCGCTGATCAACCAGTTTGTTCCGAACAACGAAGTCGCTCTGATGCTGGAAGACAGCAACGGAGAGAGAGTCGAACTGGAAACCGAGAACCGTCTTAACAGCAACACAGAAGATATGAATGTATATATATTGATCAATGAAGGTTCAGCAAGTGCTTCCGAAGTGTTCACAGGCGCTCTCAATGATCATTTCGATGATGTTGTCATAGCCGGCACCCAATCATTCGGTAAAGGCGTCGTGCAGCAGACACAGAATTTCAATGACAATTCCATGTTGAAGTATACCAATACTAAATGGCTGACACCGGAAGGTACATGGGTCCATGAAGAAGGTATCACGCCTGATATAGAACTGGTCAACCCTGACTACTACAGGGTGGAAGTCATCAATGAAGATGATGTCTACACAGTAGATCAGGAAAGTGAAACGATCACCTCCATAAAAGTTGCACTTGATACACTTGGCTATGATGTCGGTACAATCAATGAAACTTTTGATGAAAAGCTGACTGATGCAGTCACCAGCTTCCAGGAAGACCATGATATTGCGGCAGATGGGAATGTGACGGGAGACACGTCGATCACATTGATGTCTGAGCTCAGGGAGTACATCAATGAGAATGATGCCCAGCTTGAGTACCTTGTTGATTACATCAATGGTGAATACAGCGAAGAAGAAATAGAACACAAAGCACAGGAAAATGCACAGAATATAGAAATCAAATCAATAGAAGAACTTCAGGAAGAAGCTGAAGTAACAGAATAATACTGATTTCCAGTCGCACAAAAATATATTTTGTGCGACTTTTATTGTGCCAAAAGTCGAAATGGTTTAAAGTTATATCATAAAGAGAAAATGGAGGTTATCATGGAATCTTCAAAAAGAAAGGTTATTTTAACCGGTGGCGGGACAGTGGGTCACGTCATGCTGAATAAACTACTTATTCCCAGTTTTCAAAATAATAATGTTGAAGCCGTATATATCGGTTCAAAAACTGGAATTGAAAAAGATATCATCAGCTCAACCTCAATAAGATATTGTAATATTTCGAGCGGTAAATTAAGAAGATACATTTCATTTGAAAACATGAAGGATGTTTTCAAAGTGACAAAAGGGATATTTGACGCCCGCAAAATCTTAAAAAGGGAAAAGCCCGATCTTGTATTTTCAAAAGGTGGATTTGTCAGTGTACCTGTCGTACTTGCTGCAAAATCTTTGAAGATTCCTGTATATATTCATGAATCTGATCTGACTCCCGGACTCGCAAACAAAATTTCAACAAAGTTTGCCACTAAATGTTATGTCACTTTCAAAAAAACGATGGACTATCTGCCGGAAGATAAGGCTGAGTATCTTGGTCCTGTCATAAGGGATGAATTATTGAACGGTTACAGTGAAAAAGGATATGAATTATCAGGGTTCGATTCAGAAAAACCCATTTTAATGTTCATGGGCGGTTCACTGGGATCGAAATCCATAAACAGCTTTGTAAGAGAGAACATCTCTGCATTGTCAGATGAATTTCAAATCATTCATCTGTGCGGTAAAGATAATATTGATGAAAATCTGACTCATCATGAAAATTATATCCAATTTGAATTCGTCGGGGATGAGCTTGCACATTTCATAAATATTTCAGATATCGTCGTCGGCCGAAGTGGATCGAATGCCATTTATGAATTGCTTTTAAATCAAAAACCTATGATTCTAATACCTCTGCCGCTGAGTCAAAGCAGGGGCGACCAGTTGGAAAATGCCCGATATTTTGCAGAGAAAGGTTATGCAAAGGTTATTCAGGAAGAAGATTTGAATCTTAAGAATTTCAAAGGTGTGGTTAATGATATAAATGAGACACGTCATGATATCATTATGACTATGAAACAGTTTAAAGGCGGGTTCAAACCCGATACGCTGGTATCCAAGCTGCTAAATGAGGAGGAGGTTTAGTGAGCCGTTTAAAAAAATTATCCTTGTTCCTGGTCTTTACTTTAATATTCGGCGTCATTGCCGTCTTTCATGAATCCAGACTTGGACAATGGATTGACAGAGAAGTGTATGAATTCATATATGCTTCAGAAAGTTTCATCACAACTGCATTTATGCTCGGCTTCACTCAAATCGGGGAAGTGCTGTCCATGGTGATCCTTTCCATCATCATGATAGCAATACTGATGCTTTATAAACTTAAATTCCATACTCTGTTCTTTGTTATCTCTATGATCGCGAGCAGCATAATGATACCTGTGATGAAAAATGCTTTCGACAGGGAGAGACCGTCCTTATTAAGGTTGATAGATATTTCCGGATTCAGCTTTCCAAGCGGTCATGCCACAGGTTCAACAATCTTTTTTGGCTCCCTGATGGCAATCATTAATAAGACATCTTTGAATAATAAAAGTGTTCTGTATGCTTTATGTGCATTTTTCATTTTGATGATTTCATCTTCGAGAGTATATCTCGGTGTCCATTATCCTACTGATGTCATAGCGGGTATTACAATCGGGACAGCCGCAGTAATAGGTACAAGCTACATTCTTCATAACAAATTTAATAAAAGCAGATACGTCTGATTATATGAAATGGCAGTGCAAATACTTTTGCATTGCCATTTTTCATTCACGCAATTATAATTAATCTGCATTATATAATTGTAAAGAAGGTGATTTCAAATGGCTGTAAATCTATATGAATCCATAACGTTGGAAAATGAAAGAATCAGGCTCGTTCCTCTCCAGTTGAGCCATGTAAATGAACTGCAGGACATCAACCATGAGAGTATCTGGTCATATATGTTATTTCAGGCAACGACCCTGCCACTCATGACAGAGTGGATAAAAAGCGCCATAGAACTTAGAAATCAATTGAAAAGCATTCCTTTTGCAGTTATATTGAAAAACACCGGAGAAGTTGTCGGCAGTACGAGGATACAGCATATTGACTATGAACGGCAAAGCTGTGAAATCGGTGCGACATGGTTTGGTACAAAAACACACCGGTCCTTCGTAAACTCAGACAGTAAATTTCTGCTGCTTGAATTCTGCTTTGAAACTTTAAATATGATGAGAGTCCAGATCAGGGTGGATGAAAGAAATGAAAGAAGCCACCGGGCAGTTGAAAGACTCGGCTTTACCAAGGAAGGGGTATTGAGAAAAGAACGTAAGCTCCACGGCATCCCCCGCAACTTGATAGTCTATTCAATCATTGATGATGAATGGGCTGAAGTGAAGAAAAATCTGATGATAAAACAGCAGAGTTACATGCTGTCTATGCCTGATTTTACAGCAAGCTGACACATAATTCATATTATGTGTTTTTTATTTTTCATATAAATAAAAAGTGGTATGATAGCACAAAGGAAGTGAATGGATTGAAGCATGTACTGGTTATAGAGGATGAGCTTAATCTGGCTCGTTTTATAGAGCTCGAACTGACCCATGAAGGATACTCTGTCACATTGAGTGCCGATGGGGAGGATGGACTCGACAAAGCATTGAATTATAATTATGACTGCATCTTATTAGATTTGATGCTGCCGGTTTTAAACGGTCTTGAGGTATGCAGAAGAATCCGTAAATCTAAAAATACACCGATCATCATGATTACTGCCAAAGGAGAAACTTACGACAAAGTCGTCGGCTTGGATTATGGTGCAGATGACTACATAGTAAAACCGTTTGAAATCGAAGAGCTTCTGGCGAGAATCCGTGTGATGCTGAGAAGGACGGACGATTCGGAGTCCAACAATAATAAAATTCTTTCACTGCACGGAATATCAGTGGATATTTCTGCTTACAGAGTGACAATTGATGATACAGAATTGGAACTTACCAAAACGGAATATGAACTGCTTTACCTTCTTATGAAAAATGTCGGCATCGTTCTGAGACGTGAGCAGATATTGGAACATGTATGGGGATATGACAGTGAAGTTGAAACCAATGTGGTGGACGTGTATATAAGATATTTACGCAATAAGCTCAAACCGTTCAATAAGCATAAAGTAATAGAAACTGTCCGGGGAGTCGGGTACGTGATAAGAACATGAACAAAAACTCCTTGAAGTATAAATGGCTGAGATTATCCACACTGATAATATCATTCACCTATCTGATATTCAGTACTCTTTTGATTTATTTCACCAGTCTTTATTTAAAGGATCTCGAAGAAAGGGCACTTGACAGAAGTCTTGAGGAACTTCAGCATATTTATGAAACACAGCCCATCAACACGATTTCACGAAATGATATTATCACAAGCCTTTATGATGAACAGACAATGATTCTGTACACACGGAGCGGCAATATCGTTTCGACTGAACCGACTGATCAGTTGAGCGGCCTGCCGATAGACTTCGTACCTGTCAGTGATAAAGTCATCACATCGCTGGAAACAGGTGACGGCAATTTTCTTGTTGGCCGGTCCAATATTGACACTATGTACTGGAATGGTTATTTAACAGTTATTCATCCGCTGGATAACTATTATCTGATTATTCGGACAATGGTACTCATTGCATTGATCATCGGTTTTCTTTCAATATTATTTACTTCGATTGTCAGCTATTTTTTCTCCACCCAGATGGTTAAGCCGATTCGGAGCATCGCCAACCAATTGAAACGGATAGAAGGAGAAGGGGTTTCGGAACGACTTTCATTATCTACGGATACCGAGGAAACCGATTATATGGTTACTTCTTTCAATAATATGATGGATTCTCTGGAAGAGTCGTTCAATCAGCAGAAACAATTTGTTGAAGATGCTTCCCACGAACTCAGAACTCCGCTGCAGATTATCCAGGGCCATTTGAAACTCATCAACCGGTGGGGGAAAAATGATCCGAAAATTCTCGAAGAGTCCCTGAATATATCCATCGATGAACTGCACCGGATCAATAAGCTGGTCGAAGAGTTATTACTGTTGACAAAAAACAATCCAAGACAGCTGGAAGAAGTGGAAACTGTAAATATCATAGATGAGATCAACTCACGGGTCGACAGTATGAGAAAGATCCATCCCGATTATAATTTTGCAGTTGAACACTCGGATGAATCCATACCATTTAAGATCAATAATCATCATTTAGAGCAGTTATTACTCATTTTCCTCGACAATGCTGTAAAGTATGATACAGAGTATAAATACATTATTACTAAGACAGAGAAGTATAATGAATATTTCGATATTATAATAATGGACCATGGTATAGGTATACCAGAAGAAGATCTTGAAAATGTTTTCAACAGATTTTACAGAGTGGACAAATCACGAAGCAGACAGCAGGGAGGCAACGGACTAGGGTTATCCATCGGAAAGAAACTGATTGAAAACTATAAAGGTAAAGTATGGTTTGAAAGCGAAGAAGGAAATTTTACAAAAGTTATTATCCGATTCCCCTTAAATGAAGGCAATTCATAAAGTTGCCACCTTTAAAATAGCATTAAGTAGTGCTAAAATGGGAATGTATAATATATAAAACATATAAAACTAAAGAGGTGCTGCAAAGATGGAAGGGAAAGCCTATGAAGAGGCCCCAATGAGATTCGGAATGAATCTTGGTTTACTCCTTGATATTCATGATTCTTATTTAGAAAACCCAAACAATGTCAGCGATGAAATGCGCACATTGTTTGAAAGTCTAGGAACATCGCAAGATGGTAGTTTAAGTCAGGATGCGAAACAAAATGTAAAGGGTATGTTACGTCTTTTGGACGAAATTCGACTTTTCGGTCATTTGGAAGCCGATATTTATCCTGTATATGAACCAGAGATTAAAAATAAACCTTCTTTAGACTTTAAAGAACACGGTATTTCAGATGAATTGTTGAAGAATGTACCTGCTTCATTGGTAAGTCCCCACTTGGGCTCTTTATATGACAATGCAAGCGAGGCTTTCAATCACTTGTATGAAGTCTATACGGGACCTATTGCTTACCAGTACATGCATATTAATGATTCAAAAGAAAGACAGTGGCTTAAAGAAACAATTGAAAATCAAGATGAAGTCAATCTGAAATCAGATGAAAAAATTGAACTGTTCAAAGTACTGTCCAAAGTTGAAGGTTTTGAAAAATATCTTCATAAAAACTTTGTCGGAGCTAAGCGTTTCTCCATTGAAGGTCTGGATACCATGGTGCCGATGCTCGAGCATTTATTGAAGCTGATGGCTAAAGAAAATATTCCGAATCTTCAAATCGGCATGGCGCACAGGGGACGTTTGAATGTACTGACCCATATTTTGGAGAAACCATATGAGATGATGCTCAGTGAGTTCATGCACACAGATCCTATGAAGTTCCTGCCGGAAGATAATTCATTATCACTGACTTCTGGATGGGTCGGGGATGTTAAATATCATCTTGGCGGCTCAAAACTGAGAACGGACAATGGAATTGACCAGCAGGTTACGCTGGCAAACAACCCTAGTCACCTTGAGGTTGTGAGTCCTGTAGTCCAGGGGAAAACAAGAGCAGAACAGGAAGATACTGACCATAATGGTCTGCCTAACCTGGATTTCAACCGCTCATTGGCTGTTTTAGTCCATGGCGATGCTGCATTTCCTGCACAAGGGGTTGTTTTTGAATCTCTGAACCTTGGTAAATTGGACGGCTACACAACAGGCGGCTCTATTCACATAGTTGCCAATAACAGAGTCGGTTTTACGACCGAGGAATTCGATGCCCGTTCAACCGACCATGCATCAGATGCTGCATTAAGTTTCAACCTGCCGGTATTTCATGTTAACGCCGACAAGCCGGAGCATGTGCTCAGAACGATTGAACTCGCTCTTAAATATCGTCAGGAGTTCAATAAAGATGCGGTCATCAATTTAATCGGATA
>Ga0079225_10001420_pt1 | contig 13393 bp, 12 predicted proteins | sample Poulit2012_FD_76344 | JGI IMG/M metagenome (GOLD analysis project Ga0079225, IMG submission 76344) | Agricultural soil microbial communities from Georgia to study Nitrogen management - Poultry litter 2012 | ecosystem: Environmental > Terrestrial > Soil > Agricultural land | place: USA: Georgia...
CTTATTCCAAGTATTTTTGCACTGATGGGACGGAGAGCATTTTGGCCGTTTATTCCAAAAGTTGAGGATAATGGTAAGAGGAGGAGAGGGTTTTGGTTCAAGGTTAGTCGGTTGGTTGTAAAACGTCCTGGGTTATCAGCAGGTGTGTTGTTAGTTATCTTATTAACTGGTGTAGTAAATCTTACAACAATGAAATTTAATTTTAATTTAATGAATTCTTTTCCTGAAGATATTTCATCGCGCAAAGGATTTGAAATCCTAGCTGATCACTATCCACCTGGACAATTAGCACCTGTAGACGTCATTTTACAATCCGATCAAGAAATTGAATTAAATGAAGATTTTATCCAGAATATGAATGACTTGAATGAGAAGATTGCCGGTCAAAAGGGAATTTCTTCTGTAAGTCCTAAGCTAACAGAAGATATGGTAACTGGAAAAGAAGATTTTCCACGCAACTTTTTAGCCGAAGAAGAAAGAGCAGTAAAATTACAGATCACACTAGATGATAATCCATACGATAAGTCAGCATTAAATACAGTCGAAAGTTTGCGGGATGAAGCAGACACATTCCTTAAAGATAGCGGATTTCAGACGAATGAATTCCAGCTACATTATGCTGGACAGACAGCAGAACAAGTTGATGTACAGCAAATGAACAAGCGTGATATGATCGTATTATTTTCCCTTGTAATCGCCTTGTTAACGATTATTCTTGGAATTCAGACACGTTCTGTCGTCCTACCAGTATTAATGATGTTCACGATTCTGCTGTCGTATACAGCTTCACTCGGATTCGGTTGGTTCATTTTTGAAAAAGTCATGGGATATGACGCGATTAGTTATCGATTGCCAGTCTATACTTTTGTTTTCATGGTCGCACTAGGAATTGACTACAATATTATTCTCGTTTCACGAATCAGAGAGTTAGCAAAAGAGCTTCCGTGGAGGGAGGCTGTTGGTGAAGGAGTAGCTTTAACCGGAGGAGTTATATCGTCTGCAGGATTGATTCTTGCGGCAACCTTTGGTGTCTTAATGACACAGCCTTTACAAGAACTTTTCTTGTTTGGTTTCACAATGGCTCTGGGAATTTTATTGACAACTTTCTTAATTGCTGTCGTGTTCCTACCATCTGTATTAATCCTGACCCAAAAGAGAATAGAATGAAGTTCCTAATTCATCTTAAAAAAGATGTGATTGGATAGTTAATGCTCCAATCGCATTTTTTTGATTATTCATCCTTTACTCTTATCTTGACACTTTTACAAAACATCTTGATAATGAACTATAGATATTTTTAACTACTAGTGTTGCATAAGATAGGTATTTACTTTTAGTAAATGACTAAAACCCTGTTAGAATAATAAATTAAATATCCTATTCAGGGGGAGCTGACCGTATTAAAAACATACACTTGAGCCTTCAGTTCCATCGCTTACCACTCAATTTCAGGTAGTGCTATGCCACTAAAATGACATCCCTGTCCGAACGATGGTCTCAATTAGATTTTCTTTCAATAAATCTAGTAAATGACTGACTTTCAGTTGGATAAACTATGGACTAACAGTATGAAATAATCCTACATAGAATATGCGGAGCGCTAACTACACTTTCATAAAGAGTTTTTTGTAGTTTAAAAGAAGGATACTAAATTTTTAAAATCTATAAATCTAATTTATGCATCCAACCCTAGTAATTAATTTCATTATTTAACATTCAACTAGTTAATCCGATTAATTTAAGGAAGGGAGAGTGAGGAAATAAACAATTTAAGTAAATATTAACTTAATGAAATATTCTATTCATAGATTCCTAAATCGAAACATTCCTTGTAATTTGATGGATTCATCCTTTATTTATAAAGAAGGTTTCAATCACGTTAGGAATTGAAGAAAAAAATGAGCTAAAAAACAAATGATACACAAACAGCTAGAAGGAGAGTGCAAAGTTATGTCAATAAAACTAATTTACAACACATTAGAAAGCCATTTAAATAAAGGATACGTTCTTTGTCCGGATGCGAGTTTTTTGATGAATGCGCATGATGTTTTCTCAAAAGTAGGAAAGAACCTATATACATATCCAAACAAACAATTAATGAGTTAAACGAAATGAAAAATGAACCACCTAATGCTTCCTCCCAAGAAATAAGATGGGCAATTGAAGCAAGGAAAGGGCTAGATGTATTAGATAAGATGCGGGCAAAATTGATTGATCCTGCCCCTGGCGAGGTATTTGAGAAATATGATTTATCTGATAGTACAGAAGAGCAAGTAGTTGCTAACTGTCTCCGTTATCGTGATAGTGGAAACGCAAAGGTTTTATTTTTAACGTTAAATGAAGATGCGAAACAAATAGCTAAGTCGGCAGGATTAGAGCTGGCAGATTTTAATATTAAAAAATTTCGACGGAAACGGAAACGCGAACTAGAAGTGTACTTACTAGAAGAAATCGCGCAAGGAAAGAAAGTAAACCCAATTCACCGATTCTTTCGCAGGATGTACGTCATATATCATGATATAAAACGGATTGGGAAATTTACCATTTATGCAATTTTAATTTTCATTATTGTTATGTATGCGATTGCTGAATTACTGTAAGATATAGCTGATTAAATTATTCCAATCGCGAACTACAAGCTGGAAGAAAAAGGAGTGAGGGAAAATGTTTTTATTTTTCAAAAAATTATTTTCACTGTCGAAAGAAAAAAAAGCTTCATCAAATTTGATGGAAAGAGCAATGGAAAATGTCCTGAATAACGGCGGAACTCAGTGAGCCTTTATTTCTGCGGGTACTTCAGGTTATTCGTATCATGATGATGAAGAATTTGACCAACATCTGTTCCAACAACAAGCAATAGAGCAACATCAAGCTTCAATGGAGCAACATCAACGGGATGTACAACAACTTAATGACCAAAACCAGTTACAAAATGACATCAACCAATTACAAGATATGCACGATCCTTATCTTAACCCGGGACAAGACATCGTTGTAGATGAACATCATCATAGTTTTGATCATGGATTTAACGATAGTGGGCATCACGATCATTTTTAAGAATAATCAAATGTTTGCCATACTAAATTTTACGAAAATTTAGTATAACAATTCCAAAAATGGTCACAAAAACGGATGAATTTCTATGAGAAAAGCATATGGAGTTACTAGACAAGATTCAAATTGGGATTCAATAAATGAAAATTTATCATTTAATTAAGATAGTTTACTTCAAATTATATTGTTACTAGTTGATATGATTAAAAAGAATAATCTAGAAAGAAAGAGTAAAAATCTTGCTCTCAACACAATGTACCAAGTTCCTAATTAAATAACAGCAACGCACAAAAGCTGGAAGAGATTCACAATACTTAAGTTGATATTGACACACTAGAAGGACGTGATATCAGATGGGGATTTTTTATTTAGCATCAAAGCTGACCGATACTGGGCTGAGCACCGCATTTTTTATTTTGGGAATACATATAGCAATGATTCTCTACTTTGTATTTGTCCACCGTTTTATTTTCCGAAATGGGACTCAAAGTCAAGGAGTCGCTATAATGGCAAGTATTTTCGGTGTGGGTTTAGGGCAAGCATACAATCGACAATTAAAGAAAAGTATTATCTATTTTACATTGTTTATCCTTATGACATTTATATCGAAAGTGGGAAAATTTGATTCAGATAAATTTATCTGGGTCATTATTATTTTCTACATCGTTATGTTAATTGATGCAGTGTTAGGAACAGAAAAAGCTGAACGGGAGTTATTTTACCAATCGCGGATGGAAGAAATTAAAGCAAAAACAAAAGTACTTTTGGATTATCAAGCCCAGGGTAAAAAATTTGGTGTTGATACGAATATTTTAATGCATGAACCGGACTTATTAGTTTATTTGCTCGATAATGAATCAATTGATTTATATATGAGTATGACCGTATTTAATGAACTAGATGGGTTAAAGAAAAGTACCAATCGAACTACTCGCCAAAATGCACAGATGGCTTTTGATGTGATTGAGGCATTTCAACAAAAGGGAAAAATTCAACTATTACAAACACCAAAAACAAGTGATATTCGAAAATATAAATTAGGTGGTACACCTGATGAGAAAATCATTGGGACGTATTTACATGAATCCAGTCAGGAACAACATAACTTAGTGTTTTTATCTAATGACAAAGGCGCAAGAATTATCGCTCGTAACGTAGGAATGCCTGTCGTCGAGTTTTAATGACCGATTAACGATTTCAAATGAAAATAAAAACAAGATGTTAACTAAGCCATCATCCAATTTATCTTCATCGTATATGTACATACTATATATAGTTATTTTCAATTGTTCTAATCATTCGCCAAATAATGATTATAAATTTGTTCAACTTATTCTAAATCTGTATTTATACCTTAATAAACGGCTGTGCTGGAACCGGGTGGAGCTTTACTATTATAACAATAATATACAATCTTGGCATGCTTTCTTAGACTTTTTCTAGAATGATGAATTTTCACTGACACACTATAGGGAAAACTTCTCGCCACCCGGACCGGTACTTAAGGAATAATCGTAACTTTATTTAAGATTGATTGAAATAAAGGGTGAAAAAATCGTGACTGTATTAAGCATGTGAAATGAGTTATGGTCATAGTTAAAGAAATAGCTTCCCACTTTCCTATATATTCTTCATACTAAAATCATGAAATTCGATCCTCTTTCCTATACAAAACCTTCCTTTACCATTGTCTGTCCCAAAAAAAGTCATCATCAATTCTATGTTTAACTACAATACAGGAGAATTAATGATGACTAGATTTATCATGTTATTCAGGTATCGATAACACTATTTTTCCAGAAACATTTCCCTTATCCATTTGTTCGTGTGCTTTTTCCACCTCTTCAAGAGGGTATACTTTGTCTATGACAGGTTTAAGTTGCTGATCTTCATAAAGTTCTAACATCTTGCCAAATTCTTCTGGAGTACCCATCATTGAACCCATAATATGCATTTGCTTAAAAAAGATTCTTGGCATGACAACATTATTTACAGGTCCTAATGTTGCACCGAATGAAACGATTTTACTGCCTGGTTTTGCAAGGGTAATTAAATCGTTAAAGGTATCTCCTCCGATGCTATCGATGGATATATCAGCACCTCCGGTAAGATTTTTTAACTCATTCACCCAGTTATCATTTCGATAATTTACTCCACCAGAAGCACCTAACGATATTGCATTTTCGATCTTTTGATCACTACTTGAAGTAACAAATACTTTTGCACCTTTTGCGACAGCAATTTGTAATGCAAAATTCGCAACTCCTCCACCAATTCCTGGAATAATGACTGTTTCCCCTTCTTTTGCTTCTGCTTTTGTAACAACTGCACGGTAAGCGGTTAAACCTGCTAACGGAATTGCTGCAGCTTCTTCCCAAGTAAGATGTTTCGGTTTGGGAAACACATTTTCGGCCGCTATTTTAATATACTGGGCATATGTACCATCCGTTGGAACTCCTAATGTCGTATAGTTTGGCCCTTGAAAATGGGGATTATCTCCCCAATTCAGGGAAGGGTTAATAACTACTTCATCTCCAGTCGCAAGCCCTTCTACCCCTTCTCCTAATTCTTCAATTGTACCTGCACCATCCGAGCCTAAAATCGAGGGAACTTGAATACCAGGATAAGCTCCATACCGTACGAATACATCTCTTCTGTTAATGGCAGCATTTCTTAAACGAATAAGGACTTCTCCTTTACCCGGTTTTGGTACATTTACATCCTCATAATATACCGGAGCAATCTGATCTCCCATTTTTACCTTATCTTTTAAAACGACTGCTTTCATCTTCATTTCGCCCCTTTCGTTTAACTAATATAACGAATTTTTCTTCATTATTCGATTTTGAAAACAGCAATTTCTTTGTTTAATTGCTCAGCCAATGCAGATAATTCATTCGCATTTCGAGAAATTTCATCCATTGAACTCGATGTCTGTTGTGTAGAAGCAGATGATTCTTCAACCCCCGCTGCAGCCTCCTCTGAAACAGCTGCAATGTCTTCAATTAAATTATTCATTTGCGCACTATTTTCTGCAATATCTTTTAATCTATTTGCAATTTGTAAAATACTCTCAACCATGCCAGAAACGGATTCATCAATTGAATTGAAACTATCGCCTGTTTTCTCAATTTGGCTAATTCCTTCTTTTACTTCTCCGTATCCCGTGTTAAGAGATGTAACAACTTCATTCGTTTCATACTGAATATTCCCAACAATGTTTGTGATTTCAGTGACAGAACTTGTTACCTCTTCGGCCAACTTCCTTACCTCATCCGCTACGACAGCAAAGCCTTTTCCATGTTCGCCTGCACGGGCGGCTTCTATTGCAGCGTTTAATGCTAGCAAATTCGTTTGATCTGCTATGTCTTTTACAACCTCAACGAGTTTAGATATTTCATCGGATTGTTGGTCCAAGCCACGAACTTTATTCACTGCCTCTGATACAATTGTATCAATTTTATCCATTTGAGTCACTGATTGTTTCATGAGATTTGAACCATCTGCTGTTAACGAAAGAACTGCTTGTGAAGAATTTGCAATTTCTTGACCTTCCTTTTGTGAAACTTGTACGGAATCGACAAACTGTTGCATTTGTGAAGATAAATCAGAAGCACTATTTGCTTGTGTTTCCGCACCAGAAGCGAGCTCTTCCATTGTCACCACCATTTGATCACTACCTTCTTTTACCTCATTGGCAGACACTGTAAGAACATCACTACTTTTTGAAACAGATTGCGATGCTTCTGAAACTTTATGTATTATATTTCTCATATTATGGCTTAAAGTGTTCACAGCGGAAGTAATTTGCCCGATTTCATCTTTCCCTTTATAATCCATTTGTTCTACGGCTAAATTGCCACTTGCAATATCTGTTGTTACAGACACAACCCTTTTTAAATGTCTGGAAATTACTCTGCTAACAACAAACATAATAATAAGTCCAATCAGTATACTAATAACATTAACTACAATTAAAAAAGTAATGCTTTTATCCATACTGCCACGTACAAGGTCAGTTGAAATGTTTCGTTTTTCATTTACGTTTTCGATCAAATGATTAATTAAAGAAACGGTTGATGTTTTCAATGAACCATGATTAATGTGTGCGTATGTTATATCTTCTTCATTTTTATTTTCATTGGTTATTTCATTAAAGAATATATTTTTAATTTCTTCGTGATTATCGGTAATACGGGATAAAATATATTCATTGTCTTCCTGACCGGCAAATTCATTTTTTAATTGCTCAAAAATTTCTTCTAATTCTTCAGAGATTTCCTCAAATTCCTCAACATTCAATCGACCACCCACAATTATGTGGTTCGATACAGTAGAATCCTGACGCTCAACTAATAATGCCAATTGAGCCATATTATCAGACAGCTCACTCTTTTCAATAATATTCATTACATCGTCGTTTGCCCTCGTTAATTGTAAAAATACAACGATAGTTGCTACTGTGAAAAGAATAACAGAAATAGAAAATATGAATAAATACTTTCCACCTATTGAGATGTTTCTAAAAAAGGTCGGTTTGGATTGTTTACGTTTCCCTTTACTTTCAGAATCATTTTTCTTTTTACGGAAAAAAGTAAAAAGATTAGTGAATATTTTTTTCATGTATGTTCCCCCATTTAACTGTGAAATATTAAAATTAGTTGCTTGATAAACAAAAAGGGACTGTTCTTGTGATATAATCCCTTCATCATAAATTAACATATTTTACGTATAAATCTTTTATGTTTTCAACATTTTTCGATAATCTATTCCAAGGATGGTAGTCGCCTTCGCATTTTTTATGGATGTTTTATCCACTTATTCCCTGGTAAATAGAGATAGCATTCTCCACTTTTAAAGTATACTTTGATAATGCTTACCTCCCCTTCTACCTTTTCAATACAGCTTTCCGTATACTTCCTTCTTTCTTCAAATGACATAGAAGACAAATGTTTTTTATATATTTGATCAAACATATCTTTTTGTCTATTTGACAATTTTTTATACCCTTCAATACGCTTCATCGTAAATTCTCTAAACATATTAAGAACTTTTGCCAAGATAGATCCTTCCTTTATGCAATTTTTCATCTAGATTGTCTTCTCTATTAATCCTTTTCCGTTTATCTATTAAAAATATGTAGTTCATTTACCCGAATTTTTAAATGATCAGCTTGATTGTACCAGGAAAACGTTGTGTCTTTTCGAAATTTGCACATTAATCATGATTTTATTATAAAAATAAAAGCTATCCAATAAAATTGAATAGCCAAAAGTTTAATACGTCACATAACCTTGGTAGCCAGGCGATCCTGTCATTAATAAATAGATTAAAGGATTAAATATCTATTAAATGAGGTAGACCCTAGGGCTTTGCGTCCGGACTTTTCAGACCGTTTGCCTTTAAACATTCATTATATAGTTGTTTCAACCCACTACAAAAGACATGATACAATACTAAATTTGAAAAATCAAACGAATTATTTTTATAATTATAATGTTCAGTTAATAATATCGGAAATTTTGCTAATAAGCATATTTTATCAAAAATATTATCACAATTCTTAAAAGTATGTTACAAGCATTTAAAAAACTCCCAGCAGTAAGGTATAATTCTTTATAGTTAAGTAAGAAGGAGATATCTTTCGTAGTATTTGCTGTATGAACTGGAACATAATACGTGACGACAATAAATATGTAAACTTATCGAAATGATAAGACTAGTATAAGTTCAACCTAGACATTCCAATTGTTTTACAATTCATTTGCTTTTGATTAAAAGTATCCCCCTTGATTCGTAATAACTCTTTTGAAACAATAGATTAAATGAACAAAGGAAAGGAAGTGTTGATAAGTGAAAGTATTGTTAATCGGGGCAAATGGTCAAATTGGAAAACATGTTGTTAATCTCCTGAAAGATAGTAATGAATATACAGTACGAGCAATGGTAAGAAATGAAGGACAAGCTGCTGCTCTTAATGAAAAAGGTGTGGAAGCAGTCGTAGCTGATTTGGAAGGTTCAGTTGCTGAAATTGCCGATGTTATGCAAGGTTGTGACGCTGTTATTTTTAGTGCTGGTTCTGGCGGTCATACAGGTGCTGATAAAACATTATTAGTTGATTTAGATGGAGCTGTAAAATCAATGGAAGCAGCAGAAAAAGTTGGTACTAAACGATATGTTATGGTAAGTGCGATTCAGGCACATAATCGGGAGAGCTGGGCGAATAGTCCAATCAAACCATACATGGTTGCAAAACATTTTGCAGATAAAGCACTTGTTGCGAGTAAGCTTAATTATACAATTGTTCGTCCAGGTGGCTTACGAAATGAAGCTGGAACGGGAAAGATTACTGTAGCGGAGAACCTGAAACGTGATTCGATTCCACGTGAAGATGTCGCGAAAACGCTCGTAGCGGTATTACAAGAGGAAAATACGTATAGACGCTCATTTGATCTTGTGACTGGTGATACTCCTATTCCAGATGCTTTGAAAGCTCTATAATGAAAGCAAATTAGCAGGAATTTCATGTATTAAAAAGCACCCGAATTGGGTGCTTTTTTTAAGTTAATTGCATCGTTGTAATACAAGTACCATCTTGTTCATATGTTGAAAGTTCTGACTCGACTTTTTTTCCATTATGAGTAATGATCACCTTATACGTTTGATTTCGTGGTAACCAAAGGTCAATAAACCCATTTGCCTCTGTCTTTAATGTATCTTCAAGCACTACGTTTCCTTCCGTATCTTCAATATATACATCAAACTCTTTATTTACCATTTCACCTTGACACCCTGTCAAACTATGATTGGTACAAGGGTGGGTTTCATTGATGAAAGGGGCGACAGACACAAAAAACTCATCTTCAGGTAACGGAATAACTACTTTCCTTTCATTACTATCTGTAATGATTAGTTCTTCTGAGGTGATCGATGCTGTTTCATCTGTTATATCCCCTACACTATATTCATGAACTAATTCCTTGATGTCTTCAGTATAATCTTCCTCGGATATATTTTCATTGGTACAGGCAACTAATGTAATAGATGCCAATAACATGATCATACTTAATTTAAATTTCACGTAAACTTCACCTCGCTTTGACAACCTCTTTTGTCATTATACCATTTCTATTCTTTAGGGGCCCTATTACTCTTCCATTTGACACAGTTTTTTCATTTTTAATTATTTAATATACCAATCTTTTATTCGAGGGTAACAACCTTCTTTGAACTTATGTGCATTCGGTTATTGCATCCTTATTATTCTATAGAATCTCTAGTAGCAACATCTTTATAATATTCTCGTAGCTTGTTTTCTCCATATGTAGGGGCAATAACATCATGGGTCATCACGTTCATCAAGAATCGAAATAATCCATAATTGTGCTTACTGAATAATTTTAATCCTACTGATACCGGTTTTAATAATCCGACTGGAATTTGAACAATATGTTCCCTTTTATTCAATATATCAAAGGCGAGTTGGGCGATTTGCTTATACGTTAATACTTCCGGCCCGCCAATATCAAGCGTTCGATTAGATTCGGCGAATGATTGAACACAAAATTGTGCTAAATCTTTCCCGTGGATCGGATTCATTTTCATTTGTCCGTCACCTAGTAAGTAGATCTTCCCTCTTTTACGCATCGTCAAAAATTGCGTTAAGTCGGAAAAATATCCAGTTGGTTTTATTACAATATGGTTGATGTTTGATTCTATTAATTCATTGACAAAACGTATTTTGGCATCGATTAGATTCCCATGATTTTTCCATTCATCATTGATAAAAACGTGAATATACATGAATTTATCAACCTGACTACGCTCAGCTTCCTTTAGTAAGTTAACGTTACCTTGATAATCAACGTCGTCAAAACTTAAGCCTTCTTTTTGCCTAGTAATCCCTACGGATGAAAAAACATAGTCAATATCTTCGCATATACCTTTGATTGTATCTGGTTTTGTAACATCACCAACAACTACTTGATCAACATCATTTGCAATGGAAGGAGCTAAATGATGGCCCGGTTGATTCATTTTTTTTGGGTCTCTCACCAAAACCTTTATGTAATATCCACTATTGTTTAATGTTTTTACGACATATCTACCCAAATACCCTGTGGCACCGGTGACTAATACACGTTTCATGTGAATCCTCCTTGAACCCAATTTTATAGGGAAATATGAACAAATTTGAAGAATAGCAATTTATTATATGTAAGAATGATCCAAATTTCCAAAAATTTTTCAATCGCATAAAAATCATTGTTTTTAAGAATATTACTTCTTTTAGTGAATTTACTTTACCACAGAAAAGAATGATTCGGTTTAGATTAAAAATAAAGTAAGCACACCAATCAGTAGGTGTGCTATCAATCTATTTGTATCATAATTATTATAAAAATAATAGAGTATGTATTCATCATAAAAGCAAATTATTCTTATTTGAAGCTAACAAATATATTCGTTTATACAGTTGGATTCACCCAATTCGGATAAATCGGTTCAAGCGTTTCTGTTGGATCTGCTTGAATACCGTATTGTGGAATTGGATAACGCAATCCATTTTTGGAAAGCCTTTTTAAACCTTCAATTCCTTTTGCTAAATCTTTTGGAGGAATCGCCATTAACAGTTCATCATCCAAAACACCACCATAACGACGTTCCGCATAACATGGTATAGAAAGACTCGGTTTGCCGGTTGACAATGCTCTCCCCCATGAATCGGCACAAGAACTTTCTCCTGCGACACTCCATTCAAACTTTTCGAAGCCTTCCCATTGTAAACCATTGATTAATAAAATCATTTGCCCTGGTGTGCCGTATATAAGACAAATATCCGGTTGGGCAATTCTTTCCGCTTCCAACGGTGAAACGGCAAGAGCTTCATATTTCCCATATTCTACATGGTCAAGGCTTTCTTGATGTGCTGCTGAATCTTCACGGGTACCGAACCATATTCCTTCCATTGCCTCTCCTGATAGCCAGTCATCATCTTGTGGCAATAATCCTGCGATTGCCCCACATTGTTTCATCGCCAAATCATTTCCCGTAATGCCGATTGTCCAACCAAGTCTCGCAGATTGAGCAACAATTTGATCGAGTAAATGTCTTTTTTTAGGGCGCCGTATTCTTGGAACCGCTTCCATTTCTGCTTTTGTAGAAAACATTTTCATCCCAACAGGAATAGTTTTTAAACGAAGATATTGGTTCAAATCGGCAACCATTTCTTTTAAGTTATATTGTGCTTGTGATTCTGCTGTCATATGCATCCTCCTTTTGATTTAATTATCTAATCATTCAGAAAATATGTCAAGAACATTTGACCGATTCCCATTTCATTTTTTGTTGATTAAAGTATAGCAAAATATTCATATGACTAATTTTGTTATTAAGTCAATTACATGATTCGAAACAAAATAATACGGTTTCTGTTAAGGGAATTCAAGATAACGATATTTCTGTATATTATTTGACTTCTTGCCCCATAATCCATACTATTAAAATAAATGATATGTGAACAATGATAGAGGGATAGTACGTGGATGGTACTATGTCAGAGAGTGGAATCTATAAGCTGGGAGATTTCATCATAGGAAACTACTGAACCTGCCTCTTAGTCCAATGTTAAATATTGGCGTCTTCTTCACGTTACGGAGCAAAGAGGAATGTAAAACACATTCAACTCAAGGTGGTACCGCGGAAGCAGAGCTCTTTCGTCCTGACACAAAGGACGAGTGGGCTTTTTTTATTGATGTAGGAGTAGGAGAATGAAGAAATGAAAAAACAAACAATTGTCGTAAAAATCGGTAGTAGTTCACTTACAAATGAAAAAGGTGAAATCGATGATATAAAGTTGACTGGTCATGTAGAGGCAATTGCAACCCTTAAAAAATTAAATCATACAGTTGTATTAGTATCTTCTGGAGCCGTAGCTGCTGGGTTTAAACAACTCGGTTACCCGAACAGACCTGTCACGATTAAAGGACGTCAAGCCGCAGCAGCGGTTGGGCAAAGCTTATTAATTCAATCGTATATCAAAAAGTTTCAGGAACATAATCTTGTTCCAGCACAAATTTTACTAACACGGAGTGACTTTTCTGATCGGGAACGTTACCGTAACGCATTTTCGACAATAATGGAATTGCTCGATCGAGGGATTATCCCGATTATTAATGAAAATGATACTGTTTCAATTGATGAATTGACATTTGGTGACAACGATATGTTGTCCGCTCTTGTCAGTGGATTTATCCATGCAGACCAGCTCATTCTTTTAACGGATATTAATGGACTTTATACCGATAATCCTACGAAAAATCCTCATGCAAAAAAG
>Ga0079225_10001423_pt1 | contig 13389 bp, 9 predicted proteins | sample Poulit2012_FD_76344 | JGI IMG/M metagenome (GOLD analysis project Ga0079225, IMG submission 76344) | Agricultural soil microbial communities from Georgia to study Nitrogen management - Poultry litter 2012 | ecosystem: Environmental > Terrestrial > Soil > Agricultural land | place: USA: Georgia...
TAAAAAAAGATAACTTCCTAGAAATCTCCTATCAAACCTATCTTAGGTTAAAACAAACTAGTCACTACCAGGAGGAGTACAAGTACAATATCTTAAAGGAATTAAATACTTACTTTAAGGACCTTGAAATTACGGCGGATAACGTCCTTGAAGTTGCTAAAGAAATTCAGACGAAGAACCCTAATGAAGGAAGCTTTGCCTACTGGGGAAATGTATCAAAACTAGTAGAATTTGTTCAAGGATCACCTGAACTAGCTGCTGAAGTTTGGCGGGATCTTTACAATGAAAGTTTGCCTCTAGCAGATCGGATTGAAAATTTCAGGCAAGTTGCTAAAGATTTTAGGGAAGATATTTTTCTAGGTACTCCTCTATTTGGCTATTTGCTTGCAGCCTTTAATTTAGAGAAGTATCCCCTCTATAAGGAGGATGTTTTTATTGAAATTCAGGCTGATTTTGGAATTAAACATAGCTTTTCAACAGTTGGTAAAAAGTATGCTGAATACCTCTTGTTTTGTGAGGTTTTGCTAGAGAACCTGAGAAGCTTTGATCCTGATTTAATGATCTTAGATGTGCAGGATTATATTTTCTGCATGACTAAGATTGACTTTGCCAGGGTGGAAGCGGCTGTCCACTTTCTTCACGAGGAAGCCAAGAGATTAGAATTTTACAGTAAGCATCCTGATAAGTTTCTAGAAAAACTTCACACTCTTGATAGAAAGTACTTAGAAAAGCGAAAAGAGGAATATGAAGGTTCAGAAAAGATCAGAAAGATTCGATACGATATTATTAATAGTATTTTAAACGGCGAAAGGTTAACTATGGACGATTTAGTCCGGATTAAGAGTGAAGAGAGCCGTAAATACGAATCTAATATATTAAGGGTGTGGACGGACTACCGGATCCTTTTTGCTATTTACTATATGTCGATCCAGGATAAGATTCAGCGGGAACAGGAGAAGATCCATCAAGCTATCCGAAATATTCCAGAACTGGAAGATCACAGCTTCGTCCCTGACGATGTTATTAAGGGCTTTTTTGGGAACAATACCTACGGGGATACCCGTGCCTGGCTAGCGGTTTATGATGAAAGATATGATAACCATAGGGAAGCAGTGCAATATGTAATAGTTTTTAACGGCGGGCTAATTGAATATGGTCTTTATTTTGGTTCAGATTATACCTCTCCAAATCTAAAGATCGAGCCAGATCTTGAAACCTTAACCGATGCCAATGATTTTTCCTATGATGATTTTTACCGCAAAATGGTGGAAGTCCATGAAGTTGCTAAAAAGCATTTAGAGGAAAAGCAAAAATCATTACATTACGTTACAGAAGATTTATATGACCTAGAAACCTGGGAAGACTTGCTTCAAAACGAGTCAATTTTTTCAGAAAGAGATCTAGAGTATCTGCTTAAGATGGTCGACTTAGGTGGAGAGGCGTCTGCTTCTGAACTATCCAGCCATTTCAATCAAAGTCACTCGGCCATTAATGGAATTGTCAAATCCTTAAGCCAACGTATTCAAGACTTTCAAGAAAAACCCTTCCCTAAAAGATATGATGGATCAGATTGCCATTGGTGTGTTTTATTTAATGGTAGGGAGGAAGTGGGTAGTAATAAATTTATTTACAGCTTAAAAGAAAACCTCCACACCGCCCTATTAAATATAAGAACTCAACCGAAGGAAGAGGCGTACACAAAATCTGACTTCCTAAAAGAGGTCTTTATCGATGAAGCTTTATACGATACGATTCTGGGCCTGCTAGATTATAAGAAAAATATTATTCTGCAAGGTCCACCAGGGGTAGGGAAGACCTTTGTTTCTAAACGAATTGCCTACTCACTCATGGGGAGGAAGAAGGATTCGCGGATTGAAATGGTTCAGTTTCATCAAAATTATTCCTATGAAGATTTTATCATGGGCTACCGCCCGGACGGTAAGGGTGGCTTTAGAAAAGAGAGCGGGATTTTCTATGACTTTTGTAAGCTAGCGGAAAGTAATCCGGATAAAGATTACTACTTTATTATTGATGAAATTAACCGGGGGAACTTATCAAAGATCTTCGGGGAACTTTTCATGTTAATAGAAAAGGACAAGAGAAACGATCTTGTCACCTTAAGCTATACCAAGCAGCCCTTTACTGTTCCTGATAATCTCTATCTAATCGGAACCATGAATACGGCAGACAGGTCCCTGGCCCAGCTAGAAGTCGCCTTAAGAAGGAGGTTTTCCTTCGTTACCTTAGAACCTCAGTTTAATGAAAAGTGGGAGGGGCACATGCTGGAAAAAGGTGTTTCCCCATCTATGATTACTCGGATATTAAGGGTAATCAGCCACATAAACCAAGCGATTCGAAGTGATTTCCAGCTTGGACCAAATTATGAAATCGGCCATTCCTTCTTTACCTCTGCACCAGGCGAAGGAATTGATGAAAAATTATGGTATAAGAACATTCTTCTGTTTGAAATCAAGCCCTTATTAGAGGAATATTATTTTGACCGACCAGAAATCGCCGAGGAGTTACTAGGAGAATTTCTATGAGTCTCTCTTTTAAAGTTCCGATCAAAAACCTTTTTTACATGCTTAGCTATGCCAACCGTATGCCAGATTTAAGGGAGAGCCTGGCGGAGGTAGAGGATGACCTCATTACCTATGATTTTTTAGTGGAGTTATTCTTGAAGGAAGTTCGCTATATTGTAAGTCGTGGCACTACAAAAAATTATCTAGCAAAAGTGGAGGAAACGAGCACGCCCAGCGGTCGAATATTATTTAGTGAATCAATAGACCACATCATGTGGCGCCGCCCAAGCCTCGTCTGTGAAAAGGATGAATATACAGAGGATATCCTATTTAATCGGATTATGAAGTCAACCCTGCAAGCCCTTTATCAAAATACCGGCATTTCAGGCAAACTTAGAAGGGCAAGTTATTTACTAACAGAACAATTATTTCATGTTCAAACAATTCCGCTAGTGCAACAAGTGTTTACGACAATTCATTTCAACCGGCACAATCTTTATTATCAGAAAATGATCAATCTTGCTCACTTACTTTTTACTTTACAACTTTTATCCCATAAACAAGGCGACTGGACCTTATACACGGCTAATATTTCCGATCAAGAATTAAGTAATATTTTCGAAAGATTTTTGTTTTACTTTTATCAAAGAGAACAAGAACATTATAAAGCCAGACGGGAACGATTTACTTGGGATTTATCGGGAAATGAATACCTTTTACCGAGAATGGAAACGGACATTTCTCTCACCCACCGATTTAAAAACGAAAAAATTATTATCGATGCAAAATTTTACGAGGATATTTTCCAGTGGAATTATGGGAAGCCGTCCTTCCGCAGTTCAAACATGTATCAAATGTTCGCCTATATCCATCACCAGCCAAGTAACCATAAGGTCCGTGGTATTCTAGTTTATCCTTACAATGGACGTCATGTGAAGGAGGAATACCTCTATACAGACAAGGCTACATTGGAAATGCGCACGATTGATTTATCAGCATCTTGGGATACAATCAAAAAAGACTTACTTTCATTCCTAAAGTAACACAGTCTTAGTCCTAGGAGAAGACCTTTCTATTCCTACATCTGTCGATATGGGAAATAGGGAGGTCCCTTTTTGTGCTGCCTTTTATTATAGTGTTTATCTAAAAAATTTGAAATATTCGCTAAAATCTATATGAATCCTTTCCTTTTTATGATAACTTTAAATAAAATGCCTAGTGGAGGTTAGCATGAAAGCGAGACCTTATTTGTTTATAACAATTCTTTTCATCCTTCTAGCCTCAATCCTTTTCATTACGATAAAGCTGCTTTCTAGAGATCAGACGGACCGGCTTGTCGTAGAGGGGATTGAAAGTTTTTCTTATGATCGGACAGAGGGGGAAAATCGGTATCTCTTGTTTTATCCTGCCGATTGGCGGGTGTCTCAAAGTTTTACCTTAGTAAGGGAAGTGACCTCTGACGGTGAGATAGTTGATGAGTATGAGATTCATGATGAGGATTTTCGGCGGATGTCGATCCATCAGAAGCCTACGGACATGAATACCTTATACCTTTCCATGTATGGTGAAGCGACGATTGACAACTGGTTTTATACCTTTGATATTGAAAAAGGTAGCTTTAAAAAGATGCCTATTCATTATTTTACCCATGAGGCGGGTGTGAATCATATTAAGCATTATGGCAAGGATGTCTTGTTTAATACGGTTGTTTCCCATGTGACAGGGGATCAGGACTTAGATCCCTTAACTGGTCAGTTTAAAATGTCCTTTTCAAATTTTACGACGGAGGAAAGTTTTGAAACAGATTTAGGACGGGAGCCGAGTTCTCGTCCGGTTTTACAGTTTAATGGAAAGCTTATTTATTCCGGGGATGGTTCAACCGCGGAGCTCGATGAGGGCTACTTAGATCAGAGATTTGTTGCCTTTGTTGATGAAGAAACGGGGGTGCGAAAGTATACGAACTTTGGCTTTGATCCCTACGTGTCCTTTGCGCCCATATATGCCAACCAGGACTATGCCTATATTTTAGCCGAAACTGGCGAGTTAATAGTGCTTGACGGAAATTTTAAGGAGCAAATTTTTAGGCCCTTTAAGGAGTTTGCATCTGCTAACAATAACTATTCCTTTGAGGATCGAGATAATTATTTAATGATTGATGAGGAGCGGGCCCTTTTTATTGTTTATGACTTTGAAACGGATTTAAACACCTTTGGGATCCTTGCCTTTGGTGAGGAGCCGAGTTTTAATTTGCTAGAGAAGGACTATATTAATCGGTCCAGCTATTATCGCTTACTTTATCAAGATCCTGTCCAGGGAATTATTTATGTCCTTGAAAGAAATGAGGGTTTTCCCGATGAGGACGGGATGCTGCTTATCATCGATTCAGATACCTTCGATTTAGTAGATGAGGTCCCTGTAAAGTATCAATATTTACTGGATATGGTGATTAGAAGGTAAATTCGCTTCCTTCATTTCAGTAAAGAATCCCCCTAAGCTTAATTTAGGAGGATTCTTTCAGTTGTCTTTGTCTATTTCTTGTGTGGATGAGGCCGGTTAATCCCGCAGTGAGGGCTGGGGGGATACTATAGATGAAAAAGAGCCAGTTCTCTGTATATAGGGATAGGCCTAGGAAAATAAGCGGAATCCCAATGAGGGCGAAAAGACTTGCAAACATGGCGACTTTTAGGTTTTCCTTAATTTTATATCACATCCTTTTAAGCTTTTATTCGATATACAACTCTAGATTTGACGCCTTACCCTTTTGTGGATAGGAGTCTTCAATGTCTCCGTCAATCCAGACACTTATTTGATCGTCTTCTTCAAAATCCTTTTTCCCGCTATAGTCTAGCTGGAGTAGGAAATGACCTAAGTCCATTAATTCCTCTAGATTTTTATCCTTGATTTCTTCATATTCTTCCTTTGTCACGTTATATAGAATAAGGACGTAATCTTCTTCGATTTCATAGGCAAAGGCTTGAAAATTCGGTTTGACCATCCCACCTAAACAGGCGGATAATAGGAGACTTATTGCTAGAAGCCATCCAATAAAACTAAGTTTTCTCATCGTTAAACCTCCAAGTTCAACATAGACCTTAAAATTTATGATTACAGCTATAGTAACACAAGTTTGTATATTTTTCATTGATCATAATAAGAAGGAAATATTCCTTTCAATCGTTAACTTAGGAATATATTCAAGGCATTAATGTAAAACTTCATCGAGTTTTTCTCGTAATCGTCTTTCTTCCTCACTACCAGTAGTTGACATCCGGATATAGGGAATGTCATATTTTTCGAGGACCTGGTTCTTCAATTGATCCCTCTTAAGTTGTTTGGGATTGGCTGCGTGGAATTCATGTCCATCCACCTCTATGACGAGCGCAGGCATTTTATCAATTTTATGATATAAAACAAAGTCGTTGTGGGTGAAAATATTCATTGCATATCTTTTCTCTTCTTCTGTTAACTTCTCGGTATCTCTTAAAAGCATTCGCATTGGCTGATGTAGGACATAATTTAATGATTGATACTTTGGATCTTTAAGGACCTTGTTAATAAGTATATTCATTAAGTTTTCCGATGCATATTTAGATACTTTTTCATTCGTTTCTAAGGTTTCTAATAGTTATTTAGAATACTGTTTATAAAGTAGGTCAAAGGCAGACCTTATTTCACTTTTGAAGTATGGAAAATTCAACTATCATAAATAAACTTGGAGCGACCTACTCCTGATCCAATTTAGGTGTAGGTCGCTCCAAGGGATAGTTTAAAGTTAGGTCTGTGCTCGTTATAAAAAAGACACTTTAAAACATAAGCTTGATCAAAGGTCATCCCGATACTAAGAGTGGGGGGGAGGGTTTTGTAGCCTAGCCAGTAGTAAATAGCACTCGTTCAGATCGACTAATTACTTCGGCAGGCCGTTAAAAGAAGAATCGAAATCCATTAATAGTTTTGTTTACAAGACCTTCTTTTAATAAGTGTGTGCGGAATAATCACTCGTTTGACTGGCTCTTTTGGGTTGTTAATAATAGCCATTAAATTCGTCACCGCTTGGTAGCCTAGTTCAGGAATGTTTATATCAATCGAAGTTAAGGCAGGGTCTGTTAATTCAGCAAACATGGAGTTGTTAAAACTTAAAATCGATAAGTCCTCAGGCACTTGCATTTTCTTTTCCCTTAAGGTCGTTAATACCCCAAGGGACATAAGATCATCGGTTACGAGTAATGCAGTCGGTGGTTCGGGGAGGTTCATTAACTGTTCAATTCCGTGTTTTCCACCACTTATTAAAAACTCTTCATAAACGATATAATCTTCATTAACAGGTAGACCCGCTTCTTCCATTGCTTCCTTATAGCCTGCAAGTCGATCAATCGTAACCATTAAGTTTTTATTTCCACCGATAAAGCCAATCTTTTCATGACCAAGATTTAATAAATATTCAGTGCCTTCCTTGGCAGCAGAAATATTATCATTGTCAATATGGGTGATTTTCCCCTCATTTTCAAAGGGCTTTCCGATGATGACGAAGGGGAAATTTAACCCTTGTAAATAGTTGGTGATTTTATCCTTTTGTTGGGAATACAGCATGACGATTCCATCAACTCTTCGGCCCTGGACCATTTGAACGACATTGTTATAAATTTCGTCCTTATTGCTCCCGGCAGCTAATTGAATTCCGTGCTTGATTTCATTAACTCCCTGGGTAATTCCCCGTAAAACCTCGGAGTAGAAGGGGTTTTGAAAGGCCAAGTTTCCTGACCTTGGAAAAACAAGCCCGAAGACATTTGCCTTATTACTCGCTAAACTTCGTGCGATATAGTTGGGATGATAGCCGAGTTCTTTCATCACCTGGCGTACCCGTTTTTTTGTTTGATCACTTATTCTTGGGCTATCAGAAATAACCCTTGAAACTGTTGAAGGTGCAACTTTTGCAGCCTTGGCAACATCCTTAATCGTAACAGCCATATTCCTTTCCTCGCTTCCTCACTGACAAAATCTTTATATATATTATGACACAACCCTAGGTTATTTTGAATTAACCCTTTACAGAACCATCGGCAAAGCTTTTTATAATGTGCTTTTGCAGGGCTAAGTAGAAAATAATGACTGGAATAATGGATAAAACAAGTAGCGCCATTAATGCACCCAAGTCTGTGTTACCGTAGGATCCTTGTAAATATTGAATGGCAATTGGAATTGTTTTATACTCTGTTCCTAAAAGTAAATACGGAAGTAAATAATCATTCCAAATCCACATAGCATTAAGAATGGCTACCGTAATGGCCGTCGGCTTTAAAATCGGGAAGACGATTAAAAAGAAGGTCCGAATTGGCCCACACCCATCAATAACCGCTGCCTCTTCAATTTCCTTCGGGATTGATTTAATAAAGCCGGTGAAAATGAAGATAGACAGTCCCGCGCCAAAGCCAAGGTAAATTAAAATGATGCCTACTGGGTTATCTAAGGATAATTGGTTGGCTGTCCAAGTTGTTGTATACATCACCATTTGAAAGGGTACAATCATAGAAAATACGAATAAATAATATAGTATGTTAGTAAATTTGCTATTTACCCGAACGATGTACCAGGCGGTCATGGATGTAAGTACTACAATTGTTATGACGGAAAAGACAGAGATAAATAAGGAATAGCCAAAGGCGTTCCAAAATTTAACCGTTTCAATCCCCCTAATAAAGTTATCTAAACCAACGAAGGTCGTAGAGTTTGGTAGGGAAAATAGTTCATTATTAATGTAAAGTTTTCCTTTAAAGGAGTTCATTAAAATGACAAAAATCGGTGCTAGAAAGATAAGGGATAAAATTGATAACACAATTGTCCGGATAAGATTTGTTTTTTTGTTTATCTTTTCTGCCATTACATTTCAACCTCCCTACGCCTTGTAATTGCTACTTGAGTTAAGGCGATAATACCTACTATGATAAAGAAAATAACTCCCTTAGCTTGACCGACACCTTCCCAGCCCATTCGACCATAGAAGGTTTTGTATATGTTTAAAGCTAGCATTGTTGTTGATTCCGCAGGAGCTCCATTTGTTAGGGCTAAGTTTTGATCAAAGAGCTTAAAAGAGTTGGTTAAGGTTAAAAATAGTCCAATTGTTGCGGCGGGCATTACTAGTGGAACGGTAATTTTCTTTAATATTTGCCAGCGGTTTGCTCCGTCAATTTTAGCTGCTTCAATGAGTTCATTAGGAACGTTTTGTATTCCAGCAATGTAAATAATCATCATATAACCGATAAGTTGCCAGTTCATTAAAATGACGAGCCCCCAGAAGCCGTACTTCGGATCATAAGTAATTGTGACGCCAAATTTATATAAAATAGAATTAATAATTGATAACCAAATGTATCCTAAAACGATTCCACCAATTAAGTTAGGCATGAAGAATACAGTTCTAAAAACATTTGTACCTTTAATTGTTCCGGTTAATAGCAAGGCTAGGGAAAAAGCAAAGATATTAATCGTTACAACGGAGACAATGGTAAATTTCGTCGTAAACCAAAGGGCCTTCATAAAGCCTTCATCAGAGAAGACAAGACTATAATTTTTTAGCCCGACCCAACTAGCGTCGACTACTGTATGAAATTCGGTAAAGGATAAATATATTCCCATAATAAAAGGACCTAAAAAGGCGATTATAAAAGCGATAATCGTCGGTAAAGCAAAAATTGGGAAGTACCTTTTTAAAGATTTAATCATAAATATCACTCCATATTCGTTTCCTATATAAGCAGAGGAATGTAATTGAAGAACTTTATCCTAGGAGGTAAAAAAAAGGTGGGCACAAAAAGGTTCTACCCTATTGTACCTTTTATTATGCCCACTGTAATGTTAATCATTTAAATTTATAGGATTAATTTGCTAGTTCGGATTCCTTTGCCCATGCTTCGATAACAGTTTCAACTACTTCATCCCAAGAGGCTTGATCTTGAGCGTAAAGCAGGAGGGCATCTCCAAACTGTTCCTTAAATGTTTCACTTGGGAAGGAAACGAAGTTCCAGTCGACACTATAGGTGTCTGATCCCATATCGTGAATGACTGCTTGAGCTAAGGGATCGGTAGGTAATTCATCATCACCGAATGTACTAAAGGTTGGAATAAATCCAAATTCGTTTAATACATAGTCTTTACCGGTTTCTGAATTATACATCCACTCGATAAATTCGATTGTTGCTTCGATATCTTTTTCATCAGCCTTACCATTAATAGAAAGGAAGTTTTCTGTCCCTACAGCTAATCCTTGTTTTTCTTCCCCACTAACGCCTGAGTAAATTGGTAAAAATCCGATATCTTCTTCAGCTACGATGTTTCCATCGACATCAGCAATTTGTCCCCAGGCCCAGTTTCCGTTTTGAACCATTGCGGATTGTCCGAGGGCAAATTCCGCCATGGAATCGTCCGTTGTCTTACTTCCGAGAAGTCCTGGTTCAACGACAGCATTGTTTAAGTAAAGATCAAATACATTTTTAAAATTATCTGCATAGCTAAATTCAAGGGCATCTGTTGATGAAATGTCCTTATCTTTATATTCATAGTAAACAGGGATATTAGCTAAATGGGTATGCCATCTCCACTGATCACCAGAGGCTAAAGATGTTGAAGAAAATACTCCTTCAATTCCGAGTTCTTCCTTTAAGTTTGTCATATCTTCTACAACAGCTTGTAATGCGTCGAAGTTATTTATCTCGTCCATTGAATTATAGTCTGTTGACTTATTTGCGGATTCAAAGTATTTGTTTAAAATAGCCTTGTTGTAAATGATTCCGTACCCTTCTACGGTAATTGGGATCCCGTAAACCCCATCATCTTCTCCAGTAACAGCCATTCCCTTATCTAATAGCCAATCGTAAAGCTTGGTATCGGATAAGTCTAATGCGTAATCCTTCCAATTTTGAAACCCGACAGGACCGTTAATGAAAAATGCGGTAGGTGGTTCAGACTTTGCTACTTCTGCGGCTAATGTTGATTCGTAATTTCCTTGGGCCGCAGTTACGACTTTAACTTTAACACCTGTTTCCTCTGTGTACTCCTTTGCTAATTCTTCAATTTGATCAGCAATTTCTGGTTTAAAGTTTAAGTAATAAACAGATCCAGCATCACTTGATTTGTCCCCCCCACTGGAACATCCAACGATTAATAATAATGCCATAGATGCAAGTAAAACTTTCATTAGTTTTCTCATAAACTAGCCTCCTAAAGGTATTATTTTGGTAATCGCTTTCACAGCGACACCAGTTAATGAGCAACCGTTTGCACAAATATACTATATCACAAGGAAAAAAATCTTGTCAACTCAAAATAGATAGGTTTACAGAAAATAAATTTCACCAAGTTTGCCCTAGGCTTATATTCGCTATTGTATCAATGTTTGGCTTGTGTTTGCTTAGTGTTTTATTTTTCAAGTCTGAAGATAATTTAATTTTACTTGCATAATTAGTTTGTAATGACTACAATTTATTTAGTGCAAACGATTGCGATATTAGTCGAGGACTATCGAGGAGATGACGTAGATGAGTAGAAAATGGTGGAAAGAGGCAGTAGCCTATCAAATATATCCCCGAAGTTTTATGGATTCAAATGGGGATGGAATAGGTGACATTAACGGAATTTTATCAAAGTTAGATTATTTAGAAGATCTAGGTGTTGATGTCATATGGATTTGTCCGATTTATGAATCACCAAATGATGATAATGGATATGATATAAGTGATTATCAAGCAATCTTATCGGATTTTGGAACAATGGGAGATTTTGATCGCTTACTTAAAGAAGTGCATAACCGTGACATGAAGTTAATTATGGATTTAGTGATTAACCATACGTCGGATGAACATCCGTGGTTTATCGAGTCTCGCTCCTCTAAGGATAACCCTTACCGCGATTATTATATTTGGCATCCCGGTAAAGACGGAAAGGAACCGAATAATTGGGAGTCAATTTTTGGAGGACCAGCTTGGGAGTTTGATGAAAAAACTGGCGAATATTATATGCACATTTTTTCTAGAAAACAACCAGACTTAAACTGGGAAAACGATAAAGTCCGGCAGGAACTCTACGATATGGTTAACTGGTGGCTAGATAAAGGGATTGATGGTTTTAGGGTAGATGCGATATCCCATATTAAAAAGGTAGAAGGATTCCCCGACATGCCGAACCCAGATAATAAAAAGTATGTACCATCCTTTGACGGCCATATGAATCGGGATGGAATTGAGGTTTTCTTGCAAGAATTAAGAGAGAATACCTTTTCTAAATATGACATTATGACTGTCGGTGAGGCCAACGGAGTGAAGGCTAGTGACGCCGAGGCTTGGGTAGGAGAAGAGCAGGGTGTGTTTAATATGATTTTCCAATTCGAGCATTTAGATTTGTGGGGAACGAGCATTGACGGAGGACTTGACCTTTTTGAATTAAAGTCGGTCTTAACCAAATGGCAAAAGGAGCTTGAAGGAATCGGCTGGAATGCCTTATTTTTAGAAAACCATGATCAACCTCGTTCCGTCTCTACCTGGGGTAACAGCGAAGAGTACTGGGAAGAGTCCGCTAAAGCTTTAGCAGCCTTTTACTTTTTAATGCAAGGAACACCCTTTATCTATCAAGGGCAGGAGATTGGTATGACTAATGTTCAGTTTAATGACATTGAGGATTATGATGACGTGGCCATTAAAAACTTATATAAAGAAGAAACTGAAAAAGGTACACCGCATGAGGAAATTATGGAAGTCATCTGGAAAAATGGTAGGGACAATTCCCGCACACCAATGCAGTGGGACGATTCGGCGAATGCTGGCTTTACAGTAGGAAAACCTTGGATGAAGGTAAATCCGAACTATACGAACATAAACGTTAAGGAGCAAATGGCTGATCCAAATTCAGTCTACCACTTTTACAAAAAACTAATTGAACTTAGAAAGCAACACGAGGTTTTCATTTACGGAAAGTATGATCTTGCCTTAGAGGAGCATGATCAAATCTTCGCCTATACGAGGACCCTTGAAGATGAAAAAGTGATTGTAATGACGAATTTATTTAGTGAACCTACGACCTACGAAATGCCGGCATCTTTAGCAGGCTTAAGAGGAGAGGTATTAATTAGTAATTACGATCAAACGGGGGAGCAGCTTTTAACAAAGGGCACTTTAAGACCTTATGAAACGGTTGTCTATAAAGTGTTATAATTCATCAGGTCTATAAAGATACTGGGACAGAACTGATTAAAAAACTTCTGAGCAAGAGAAAATGCTCGGAAGTTTTTTTATTGACTATTATTATTTCTTTTTGAAATCTTTACCGTATTTTCCCAGGAAGGTAAAGGATTTTGAAAGAATGAGGGCATAAAGAGCATCTTATGGATTTTTTATTCTTTATTTAGAAAAATTACTAACTGGAAGTAAATCCTTTTAATAGAACTATTTTCTTCTAGTTAAAAAGTCATGCTTTTCGATGAGGAAAAACAAAACTTTTCACCTATCCAATTTTACATAATGGTTACATTTATCGGTATTTAAGGATCATTTTACATAAAGGATCATAATATTCGGGGTTAGTCGTTGAATAATGCCTTTTTAATGATTAAAGTTGAATTATAAGTATGTCCCTTTGGAGGCTAATACATATTTTCCCATAATCATAAAGAGGGCATTTCTAAAGGGACAAAAAATATTAGGGAGGAATACCATGTTAAAAAGTCGTTTGATGAGTATTTTTTCAATCTTTGCATTAGTTTTAACCCTTGCTTTACCAGTAAGTCCTGTTGCTGCGCAGGATTCGGGTGATGATTACTTTACACTAAACGTCATGCATATGAATGACACTCATGCTCGAGTGGAAGGATATCCGAAGATGATCA
>Ga0079225_10001424_pt1 | contig 13386 bp, 14 predicted proteins | sample Poulit2012_FD_76344 | JGI IMG/M metagenome (GOLD analysis project Ga0079225, IMG submission 76344) | Agricultural soil microbial communities from Georgia to study Nitrogen management - Poultry litter 2012 | ecosystem: Environmental > Terrestrial > Soil > Agricultural land | place: USA: Georgia...
ATTTACAATTATTTCAAATTAAGCTAAGCTAGCTACTTTTTTAGCTAAGGAAGATTTAATATTTCCAGCTTTATTTTTATGAATAACGTTATTTTTTGCCAATTTATCAATCATAGAAACAACTTTAGGCAACTCTTGCAATGCAGTTTCTTTATCTTCAATTGCTTGAAATTTTCTTATTGCATTACGCGTAGTTTTACCATAATATCTATTTCTCTCGCGACGTTTAGCATTCTTTCTAATGGATTTTAATGCTGATTTATGATTTGCCATTATTAAAATATTTTACTTTTTTATTTACTTTGGGTTTGCAAAGTTATGTTATATTATTTGATATACCAAACAATTTTAAGAATTCCCTTTAAAATTGACTTTGTTTTTCTATTTGAGTTCTTTTTTGTAGGAATAATTCCAATTTTTCTTTTGGAATTTTCAGATTATATTCTTTTCCTGGTTCATATTCTCGGATAAATTCAGCATAATCGTAATTCCATCTATTTAACAGCCTAGAGTCGATAGATAATATAGCGCATATTTTTTCAAACTGCATAGGTTTTTTAATTCGTATTATTGCCATTTTTTGTAATTCATCCTTAGAGAAGCGTTTCAGTAATGGATTTTTTTCTTCTTCTTGAATTCGTTTTTCAAATTCTGATAATCTATTTAGAGATGCCCAATCAAAATCATTAGGCAAGCCCGAGTCTATATACTGATCTAACTTTTCCATAATAGTTGCAGTAGCAACAAATGCCATTACATGATTTTGTGTTTCTTTTGGCAGGTATGGTTTTATTGCCCAGAAATCATTTTTTCCAGTTCTTTTAATAGCATTAATTACAGGTCTAGGTCCAGAATTATAAGCAGCAATAACCAATAGCCAATCTTCTAATTGATCATATAAATAGCTCAAGTACTTTGCTGCTCCATGAGTAGAACGAACTAAATTTTTTCTATCATCTCTTTTATTATTTACCACCAATCCCATGTCTCTGGCAGTAGGTGCCATAAATTGCCAGTAGCCAACTGCTCCAGCACGAGAACGTGCATTCCCATTTAAAGCAGATTCAATCACAGCTAGATATTTTAACTCTTTAGGAATTTCATAGGATTCCAAGATTTTATCCATAGTAGCAAATATTTGATCTTTATTTGCTCTTTTCCCTATTCTTCCCCCAAAATTTCTCATATAATTAGAGGTATAGGTTATTAAGGCTTTATTATTTTCACCATAATACTCTATTTCTCCTACTAAAGGGACTGGCTTGAATCTACTATTTTTAGAATCTTCTTTAAATTCTTCAATAACTGTAGATGGTTTAGGCTCTACAACAATATTATCTGGAGCCATTTCTTTTGAATTTCCTCTTAGTTCAAATTGCACTTCATTGGGTCTGCTTTTATTCTCATTCTCTATAAATTTAGATTCGCGTTCTGCTGCATTTGCGAATGCTCCGAAAGCATTTATAGAAATAATGCTTGCAATAAACAACTTCTTCATCTGCATATTTACTTGTTTTGCTACGTAAAACTCTCTACATTTTTAAGCTTTTTTGAGCCAAAAAAAGTATATTCGGAACCAAGATATAAAATATTTTGATTCTCCAATATACTTTTACTATTTTTTTCTAAAAAAACTATTCTTCTATTGTTTCTTTCTTTTCATTCATTCCCTCTTCAATATCTTTTTTAATACCATCTCTAGCATCATTGAAGTTACGGATACCTTTACCTAGACCTCTTGCCAATTCAGGAATTTTCTTTCCTCCAAAAAATATGATAACCACTAATAGAATGATTAACCATTCTGTGCCTCCTGGCATCTTTACAAACAAGAATTGGGAATTTTCAATTAAAAAATTCATCGAATAAAATTTATATGTATAAACAAAGATACAAACATTTAATTAAAAACAAGAACGCACTAACTATCAAAAAGTAATAAATAGTATTATTCCTTTAATAATCAAATATAACCTATGCACATTCAACAATTTACACTAAAATGCTAAAGAATTGCTATTAATTATTTTTTATTTACCAGACTAATATTGTTCCTATTTTTTATTTCACTTGCATATTTTCAATAATTAATGCTGCACCCTGCCCTACTCCAACGCACATAGTAGCCAATCCATATTTAGCCTTTCTTCTTTCCATTTCGTATAGCAAGGTAGTCGCTATACGCGTACCACTGGCTCCTAAAGGGTGTCCTAAAGCAATAGCACCACCATTTACATTTACTTTATCCATATCCACATTTAAATCTCTAGCACAAGCAATAGATTGCGAAGCAAAAGCTTCATTTAACTCAATGAGGTCTATATCTTCTATTTTTAATCCTGCGCGTTTTAGAGCTTTTTTTGTTGCAGGCACCGGTCCAATCCCCATTATTTCTGGTTCTACTCCAGCTACAGCACGTGCGATAATTTTCGCCCTTGGTTTTAGTCCATATTTTTCCACAGCCTCTTTAGAAACAATTATCATAGCTGCAGCGCCGTCGTTTACGCCACTACTATTTGCAGCAGTAACTGTTCCATCTTTTTTAAATGCCGGTCGCAATTTTGCTAATATTTCTAATGGAGAAAATCTTGGATGTTCATCTTCCTCAACAAGCATTGTTTTTCCTCGTCCTAAATCCACCTCTACGGGTAGTATTTCATCCTTAAATTTTCCAACTTCAAAAGCCTCTTTATATTTTTTTTGCGATTGATAAGCAAAAGCATCTTGTTCTTCCCTAGAAATCCCCCATTTTTCTGCCACATTTTCAGCCGTTTCTCCCATACTATAAGGATGATACATTTCCGAAAGCTTTGGATTTACAAATCTCCAACCAATTGTTGTATCATACATTTCAGGTATTCTATTAAAGGCTGTTTCTGATTTTGCCACTACAAAAGGCGCTCTACTCATACTTTCCACACCGCCAGCAATATACACCTCACCATCTCCGGCTAAAATACTACGACTTGCATCCATAATGGCTTGCAGTCCTGATGCACAAAGCCTATTAACTGTATTTCCAGCAACAGAAACAGGCAAACCAGCTAATAACGCAGCCATTCTTGCCACATTTCTATTATCCTCCCCAGCTTGGTTTGCGGAACCTGCAATTACATCCTCTATACTATCTGCAGGCAAATTTGGATTTCTTTGCATTAACTCTTTAATTACTAGTGCCAGCATATCATCTGGGCGTACTTTACTTAAAGCTCCTCCATATTTTCCAATAGGAGTTCTTAAAGCATCTAGAATATAAACTTCCTTCATTATAAATTTTGTTTTTTGGGTAATAAATTTGTATCTCTAAACACTGAAATCAAATAGGTTAAATCCTCCGGTCTTTGAGTACCTATTAATAGAGTTTCTCCATTTTTAAAATGTACGCGCATCCCATAATAACCACCAACAGTCATTGCTCTTTCTCTCCCAAATAATTTAGGTCTAAAACCCCAGCCCCAATAATCTTTTAAAGGCTTATAGCGCACCATTTCCAAATCTTGTATTTCCTCCCAAGAAAAAAAGAAATTTCGCATTTGTATTGGCATATATCGAATATAAATCCCTTCTTTCTTAATCACCGTTTTCATTTCAAAAAAGCTAAGAAAAAAATACATTCCTAGCATAAATACAAAAGTTAAAAATAAAATTTGCACTCTATATACGCTATGGTCCACAAAAATCATTCTTATAATTTGCGCAAAGGGCACCAAGCCCATAATTCCGAAAACTAGGGTTAAATATTTTTTTCCGTATTTTTGAATTTCCACAAAGTATGCCATAACTTTATTTAGGACAATCAATACTACATACTGATTTCAGTTTAGAAAGATTGCAATTTTTATTTTATAAATACAAACTGCAATCTTTATTTTTTTATTTAATCACATCCAATTCTTTTCCTATTTTAATAAAAGCTTCTACTGCTTTATCGATATGTTCTTTTTCATGTGCAGCTGATATTTGCACTCTAATCCTAGCTTCTCCTTTAGGTACAACAGGATAAAAGAAGCCAATTACATACACTCCTTCTTCTAGCAATCTCGCCGCCATTTTTTGCGCCAAAACAGCGTCATATAACATTACAGGAGTAATAGGATGCTCACCAGGCAGTAAATCAAAACCAGCAGCTTCCATTTTGGAACGAAAATATTGGGTATTATTTTTTAGTTTATCTCTTAATTCACTGGTTTCACCAATCAGCTTTAATGCTTGTAAAGATGCTCCTACAACTGCAGGTGCTAATGTATTACTGAATAAATAAGGTCTGCTCTTTTGTCTTAAAATCTCAATAATTTCTTTTTTTCCTGAAGTAAATCCTCCATTTGCTCCACCTAAAGCTTTTCCTAAAGTAGAAGTTACAATATCTATCCTATCCATAACTCCTTGTAGTTCATGCACCCCTCTACCATTTTCACCCATAAAACCAGAAGAGTGGCTTTCATCAATCATAACTAGAGCTCCATACTTATCAGCCAAATCACATATTTTATCTAATTGCGCAATAGTACCATCCATAGAGAATACAGAATCTGTAACAATAAGTTTTGTTCTAGCGTCTTTATGTTTTATTAATTGTGCTTCTAAGTCTTCCATGTCGTTATGCTTGTAACGTGCTCTAGCTGCTTTACACAAACGAACTCCATCAATTATAGAAGCATGGTTTAAAGCATCTGATACAATTACATCTTCCGGACCTAATAAAGGCTCAAAAACTCCTGCATTTGCATCAAAGCAAGCAACATAAAGAATAGTGACTTCCATCCCTACAAATTTTGACAATTCCTCTTCTAATTGCTTATGAATATCCTGTGTTCCACAAATAAAGCGGACAGAACTCATTCCATATCCACGATTGTCTAATGTTTTATGAGCTGCTTCAACAACTTCTGGGTGGGAAGAAAGCCCTAAATAATTATTTGCACAGAAATTTAAAACTTTTTCTCCATTTACAATAATTTCAGGTCCTTGAACACTTTCTATATAGCGTTCACTTTTAAACAAACCGTCCGATTCAATTTGTTTTAACTCTTCTTGTAATCTTTGATAAAATGCTTTTTTACTCATTATATAATTTATTTTCCACAAAGTTAATAAATTTAAAGTTGCTCTTAAAGTTTTACATTTTTTTTATATCTGCGCCTTTTTTCTGAAAAAATGATATCTTTGAATTTTAAAAATCTTTTATTGATGGATTGGAAAAAAGGCAGAAAAAGTAGAAATGTTCAAGATCGCCGAAAAGGCGGTGCTGGAAAAGTTGCTGCTGGAGGTGGTGGCTTATTAATAATTGGAATAATAATTAGTCTGATAACAGGTCAAGATTTCACTTCTTTCTTTGCGGGAAACAATTTAAATCTTGGAACTTCTCAAGAAAGTTATGAATATATTACTGACTTTGATCAGGAGGACAGCCTCGGGGAAATGGTAAGCGTAATGCTTGCAAGTACTGAGGATGTTTGGACAAGAATATTTGAGGAACAAAATTTAGGTCGTCCTTATAGTGAGCCTGACTTGGTATTATTTAGAGGCCAAACACAAAGTGCTTGTGGCATGGGTGCAGCAAGTATGGGTCCCTTTTATTGTCCTGCAGATTCGAGTGTTTATATTGATTTGAGTTTTTGCAATGAATTAAGAACCCGCTTTAAAGCACCAGGAAATTTTGCTATAGCCTATGTTATTGGTCATGAGGTAGGTCATCATATTCAGACCTTATTAGGAATTTCACAGCAAGTGCAAGCACAGCGAGGAAGGATTTCCGAAAAGGAATACAATAAATTATCGGTAAAGTTAGAATTACAAGCAGATTTTTTAGCTGGTGTTTGGGCGTATTATGAATTACGAAGTACGGGCATGATTCAAGATGGGGATTTAGAGGTAGCTTTAAATGCGGCGAATGCTATAGGAGATGATAAATTACAAATGGAAGCACAGGGTTATGTGGTTCCTGATGCATTTACACATGGCACCTCAGAACAAAGGATGTATTGGTTTAAAAAAGGATTTGAAACTGGAGACCTAAGATTAGGAAATTATAATAACATACAATAGTCAAAAATGTCAATTGAAGTTAAGAATTTAACAAAAATATTTGGTGAGCAAAGAGCTGTAGATAATATTTCTTTTAATATAGAAAAAGGCAATATAGTGGGCTTTTTAGGCCCAAACGGAGCTGGAAAATCAACTACGATGAAAATGTTAACTACTTTTATCCCTCCTACAACTGGGAAGGCATTAGTTAATGGTTTTGACATTGTAAGAAATCCTATAGAAGTAAGAAAAACTGTAGGTTATCTGCCAGAAAAAAATCCATTGTATGAGGATATGAATGTGGTAGAATATTTAAATTTTTGTGCTGGCATTCATCAATTAGGCAAACTAAAAAAAGAACGTGTAGATGAAATGATTGCATTAACGCAATTACAAAAGGAGGCACATAAAAAAATAGGAGCTTTATCAAAAGGATATAAGCAAAGAGTAGGACTTGCTCAAGCAATGATTCATCATCCTGATGTACTCATTTTGGACGAGCCTACTAGCGGATTAGATCCAAATCAAATTCGAGATATACGAGAACTCATTGTCAATATTGGGAAAAGTAGGACAGTTTTACTTTCTACTCATATTATGCAAGAGGTACAGGCGATGTGCAATCGCGTTATTATAATTAACAATGGGAAAGTTGTAGTTGATAAAAATATTGAAGATTTAGACACTTCCCATAAAAATGCAAATATTTTAATAGTTCGATTTCAGAAAGCAGCTAATTCTGAATTTTGGAAAGAATTTACAGCTTTACAACAAGTGGAAGAAGGTAATGAAACATATAGTTATAGATTGCATGCTAAAAACATTCAAAAATTAAGGCAAGAGTTATTAGAAAAATCTTTACAAGCAGGATTGGAAATTGAATCTATGAGTAATGAAAAGCAGAGTTTAGAGGATATATTCCAATCTTATACCAAATAAAGATTTTTACATATATTTAAAGCTTAAAAAAGAATAGTACTCTTTGATTAACTCTTATCTTTTTGCATTACAGTCTATTTTAAAAATACGTATTACTTTTTCATTCTTATTCTTTCCGAAAAATCCAACGAGGGAAGAATTCAGTATTTTCTGTGAATAGAAAAGCTAAGAAAATTACAGAAAACCATATAAAAGCTAAAAGGAGTTATCTTTTTTAACAGATAGCTCCTTTTAACTTTTTTAAATAAACAAAACCAATAAAAAAGCAAGAAAATCGTAATTCCATAAAAATTTATAGTTTACATATATTATTTATTCAAGATAAAATATCCCAAACTAATATTTCTTCCTTTGACTTTAAAATTAAGCTTTTATTTTCAATTGACCAATTAAAAATAGATTAAAAATTAAGAAAGTATTTTATTTCATTTAATTTAGTATTTTAGTAGCTCATAAAACAACTTATGCCGTAAAAAAGAATCAATACACGATATGGAAAATTCTTATCTAGAAATAACATTAGCTCTAGATCAAGAAATTCTTATTTGCCCTTATAAAGTAAATAAAGATTTGGGCAATTTTTTATTGATTGATGCTTTCAGTAAAAAAACCATCGGTGCTGCATGTATTTAATAAGTTTTTTAACCCGAATTATTCACCGCAAAAACTTGTTTTGGTATATAAGTTATTGATAAATAACATCTTAAGATGAAAATTATTGAAATAATAATAACCCAAATTTGGGGTATAATATTTTCATTTTGCTTGGATTTATTTTTATACCTTTTTCGTTACAAGCCCTTTGCAGTACCCAAGTACAGCTACAGGACTTGATGCCTCAAAGCTATTTAAAATAAATCTCATGAATAATGCGGGTTAATTTAAAACAGGGATTTCCTTCCAAAATTTCCAATTTTCATCACCAAAATGATGATAAACATGTAAAAAATTAGGCTTGATTTGTTCTTTTTCAGAAAGTTGTAAAGTATTTTTATCCACCCATTTAAGTTGTGGATTATAAAAATCTGCAATTAAATTCCATTTCTTATCTAAAACAGGATGTGCTTCTAAACCCATTTTCCAGACGGTAGCTATCAAAGTTCCTTGGTCTCTCGTTTTCCAAGCAGAATCTTTAAAAATATCCATAGTTTTTGTAAACCACCTTTCTAAAAAATCATGTGATTTATCATCAAATAAAAAGACACCTCCATTCCAATGTTGAAATTTATCTGCAACCTTAATATTGAATTTTTTATAAATTTCTTCTTGCAAATGTGGACAATTTGCTGGTTTCCAAAGTTCTTTTCCATTTGGACTTATTGGTTGCATTTTGAAAACATTCCATTTCAAGCCTGCTTCCTTAGCAGCATCAAACATATTGATTTGATGCATAAAAGCTATATTATCATTTTTTATCCAAACATTATTTTTTCTATCACAATAGATAGTATCAGTTAAATAGAATTTATTCCTGCTAAATAAATAAGTAAATCCAAAGAGCAATTTTTTCCAAAAACTTTTATTTTTATTTTCATAAGCTTCCTGCCATTCTCTTCTTGCTTCTATAATTTCTTCATTATTAGATAATCTATATTTATCTTTTTTATCCATTACCTCACTAAGCCTTTCTCTATATTCTTGCTCCTTTAAACAGGCACAATATACCGCATAGGGAGCAAATTCATTTATCACACAATGATCAGGGGCAAAACTAATGGGAGCAAGATATTCCTTAAATATATTATTTATATCCGAATTTAGAGCAATGATATCGGTGTCTAAATAACAATAAGTATTTCCTTTGGGAACAAATTGATGAATTCCGGTCTTTAAATAAATACTCGCTTGATGATGATCGAAATCTTTTGGCGTTTTTATATCAATTATTGTATCATGCACAATAGGAATTTCATTTCTTGATGAATCCGTAAGTATCCAAATAGGGTATTTAGAAAACTTTTTAAGGTATTTTAAAGAAAAATGCAGTGTATCTATATGTTCTCTAGCACCACAAACTACAAATATGAAGATACTTTGCTCCAAAATATAAGTTTTTAAATAGTTTCAATTTAATTCATGCTGGAATAATTAACAAGGAAATAAGTAAAATTTTTATTTATCATATCCTCCATTTTCATTAAACCATTTAACCATATTCTCTATTCCTTTTTCAAAAGGAAAATTAGGTTTGAAGTTAATATATTCTTCCAAAGCTGAAGTATCAGCATAAGTAGTCTTTAGTTCATTTTTAGGTAAAGGTTTTGACTGAAATATCAATTCTTTTTTCATATATTTAGCAATAGATGCAGCGTACTTTTTAACTGACAAAGGTCTTCCACTTCCAATATTAAATATACGATGTACTCCTTTTTTTTCTTCTTGTATTTTTCCAACTAATAATGCTATTGCATCTACTATATCTTGCACATAGGTAAAATCTCGAGAAACATTCCCATCATTATACAAAGTAATTAATTCCTGATTTTTTATAGCATTCATAAACTTATAAGCTGCCATATCTTCTCTAGTCCAAGGTCCATAAACTGTAAAAAACCGTAAACCTATAGCTGTAATACCATATTGTTTACAATAGTTTTCCACTAAAACTTCCGAAGCCCTCTTGCTAGTTCCATAAAAAGAAAGTGCATTCTCATGAGGAGATTCTTCCTTCATTATTTCCTGATTAGGTTCATAAACTGAAGAGCTACTAGCGTAAATAAAGAAAGGTATTTTATATTTTCTGCATTGTTCTAAGGCATTAAATGTTCCTTCAACATTCTGATAAAAATATAAAGCTGGATTATTTAAGGATTTTGAAATTCCTGTTTCAGCAGCAAGATGAATTAAAACTGTAGGTTTTTCCTCAAAACACTTTAAAAAATCCTCTTGTATTGATTTTCTCTTGCAATTATCTATCAAGTTTTTACGAATTTTCGATGCCTTAGTATTCAAAGCATCAATTCCATTGATTTTATAATCTTCCTTTAATTTTTCCTGTAAATGATAGCCAATAAATCCAGCTATTCCAGTAATAAAAATGCTCATATGGAAAAAGGTTTTTTAACAAATAATTGCAAAAACAAATATAAGGGATTCAAAAAGAAAATTAGTACTAAGCTAACAAAAGAGAATATTAGTATTTTAAATAAAAATGCTATTCCAATATGCATGGCCAAAAGCAAAATTCCATATAGAATCTTAGTTTTATTATTAATTAATGCTAAAGCGCATGTCAATTCAATTAACAATGCAGCAAGCAACATAATGGAAAAAACACTGGATATTCCAAAACCCAATTCATTTTATAATCCATTAGCTCGGATTCTTCAATTACACCATCAAAATATTTCATTTGATTACTTTTAAGCATTTGTAGAACCATATATTTACTGTCGATAAACCATGAAAATCCCGATGTTTTTAGCTTAGACAAAGCAGCCAAAGTATAGGAAGCGGCAATTACTTGAATGGAATAAAATATCCTAGTCTTTTCAAGAATTGCATTTTTAAATACAGGTAATTTTAAATAAGCTATAAATTGAGCTAAAAAAACTAGTGGAATTATACCAGTTCTACTTTGAACTCCATAAGACTCATGAGCAGAAAAGACATATAATGTTAACATAAACAGTAGAAACAGCACAATTTTCATTTGTTTTTCTAAAATATAAAATACGCCTAATACAATAAAACTCATGCGTATAAGCATTTTCACTTTAGCATCAATTAAAAATGCACAAAATCCATTTGCTAACATGCAGATTCCTTTATTTACATTAATAAAATCTACTTGGTACAAAGAGGTTTTAAAAGAAAGGTAGGCTGCTATAATAAAGCAAATTTTAATGGATATCCATTCCCAACTTTTATTTTTTAGAGATATAGAGTTATTGAACATGCTTTTTGGCAATTATTAAAGTATCACTAATCAATTTATCATTTTGAAAATAATTATAAATGCGCACAAGTCTAATCTCCTTATAGTTTTCATCATCTTTATTTATATCTTTATTTGCAAAAATAATATCTATTATTTTCTCCCCTACTTTTTGCATATCCTCTTTTTTTTCTATATTATTTCCATAGTGCATTTTTAAATTATTTGCTTCGGCATAAAAGATATGGCTTAAATTCCCATGATTTAGATGACTTTTGTAAATATGATTCTGATTTTCATCTACTAAATAAAAAGAATAAGACCAATTTGGAAATTCGTTATACATGGGATAGAACGAAAAAGGGTACCATTCTCGAAACAAAAAGGTCAGTAAAATTACAAAAATAAATATAGGGTATCTATTGATAGTGCTTCCTACGAGTTTTCTAACTTTTTTCATATTATAACCATTTTTGTGCCCATTTTTCCAAAACTAAAATCTTCCACAGTTTCCAATTATAATCTTCTTCCAACATTTTATCAATAAAAGATTGTTTAATTATATTTAATTTTACTAATGTACTATTTTTTAATTGCTTTTCATACCAATCCATTTGCATATAATATGCGTCTGGTCCAACAAACCCTTGTTTTTTTCTTTCTAATACTTCCTTTGGGAGCCCTTCTTTTATATTTTCATAGAGTAAATACTTTGTCTGATGATTTTTAAAATAATCCTCTATAGGCAAATTGAAAATAAAGTTATAAATATCAGGATCTAAAAATGGCATAGCTATTTTAAGATTATTAGCTCTAGTTGCGAAAGTTATTTTTGGTAAAACTAAAGCACCCATAAAGCATTTCATATCTAAATATTGAATTGCCTTTAAAGACTCCCAATCACTTTTAAAATGTTTTTTATAATACCAATGTACATCATCGGGAAGTGCATCATAATAATCTTCATGTAATAAATCTTTCAAATTTACTTCATCAAAATAGCCCATTCCCATGGCTTGGGCATAAAATTCCAATACATTTTCTTTACCGAGCAGATATTTTTTAATCTTATCTTTCCAATTTTTAGGAAACTCTTTATTATAATATTCTTTTTGCCAATGATAGCCTGCTAGTATTTCATCAGCACCTTCGCCACTAAATACCTTATTTGTATTTTTGCTAGCCAATTTAGCTGCAATAAAAGAAGGAATAATTGAAATATCTGCTAAAGGCTCTTCATATACTACAGGCATATTATCTATGAAATTCAAACTCTTTTCATTTAAGACTTGCTTATTGTTTGTTATTTTCAAGTGCTTTGCAACTTTTTCAGCATAGTAATCTTCAGATTTTTCCCAATTAGCAAAACCTAATGAAAAGCTAAGTACATTAAAATGCATTTTTTTCAAGTAATAAACTATAGCACTGCTATCATATCCTCCACTTAAAAAAGAAGCTTGATTTTTATTTTCGCCTGCATGATTTAATATTGATTCTTGAAAAAGCTCTTCAAAATATGCAACAGGGTTTTGTTTCTTTAATTCTGTGTTATGGATTTGAATATCCCAGTAAACCCTTTCTGATACTTTTAAACTTGCGGTATTGATTTCCATTATGGAAGCTGAAGGAATTTTATGGATATTTTGCCATATTGTTTTTGGAGCTGGAATATATCTATACACAAAAAAATCCGCAACAGCACTTTTATTTACTATTTTTTCTCTTAGACCAAAATCAAACAAAGGTTTTAAATGGGTACTTAGAACAATATTTTCTTTTTCTTTAGAATAATAGAAAGGAAAACTACCAAAATGATCCGTAGCAATAAATATTTTTTGTTTTTGTTCCTCAAAAAGCACTATGAGAAAATGTCCTTTAAGTAGATGTAGTTTTTCAAAACCGTATTTTTTATAAAATTGCAGAAAAAACTCTTCTTGTCTTTTATAACTAAATTTATCTTCCTTATTTAAGGAATTAATATTTATTATTTCCCCTAGAATAGCAATTTTAAATCCATCAACTTTAAATAATTGATTATTATCTACTATATCGTTTACACCATTAGATTCAATACTAAATGTCATTTGAAATATATTATAATATTACGATATGCTACAGATCAGAAGAACCATAAATAGCATGCAAACAAAGTAAGTAAGTCATATAAGGATGAGAAAGCTCAAATTCAGTTAACTTATCTTCCACTTCCACATATGAAAATAATTCAGTAAAATTTTGCATTATTTCTTCAGTTGATGCTTGGGAATAATTTTGCTCTTTTAAATACTCCTTTAAATCTGTTTTTACTTGTTTATAATTAAAATTTTCCTCTTCAGCTATTTTATCATGGAGCTTTATATCTTTAAGCACATTGTTTTGAGCAAGAAAAAAATCATAAGCAAAATGCTTCACTTCCGTTAAATCCTCATTCTTTAATTTTATTTTTAAATTTTGTGAACTCAATACACTTATCAAATTCTTATCATTTAAAACATTAATTTGGGGATTAACCAAATAAAACACTTTAGCATTTTCATCACTTTTAA
>Ga0079225_10001425_pt1 | contig 13383 bp, 12 predicted proteins | sample Poulit2012_FD_76344 | JGI IMG/M metagenome (GOLD analysis project Ga0079225, IMG submission 76344) | Agricultural soil microbial communities from Georgia to study Nitrogen management - Poultry litter 2012 | ecosystem: Environmental > Terrestrial > Soil > Agricultural land | place: USA: Georgia...
GACGACGTTCACGCAACTGGCTGATATCTGCTCCGGAGGCAAAAATACCGCGACGGCGGCTGGGGTCTTTGGGGTGTGGTGTGGTAGTTCCGGTGATAATCAGAGTTCGCGGATTAGCCTCTAACCAATGGCACAGGATATGGAACTCATTGACCATGGTTTGATCGATGGCGTTGAGGACCTCCGGGCGGTTCATTGCTGCCACAATGCGGTCTGGTTTATTGTCGTCGACGCGGATGTCGAGGGCTTCGAAGTCTTTGGTGAGGTCGGTCAGCGTAGCGAAATCAGCGGACATGGTTTCCTTTATCTTATGTGGTTGGTGCTGTGGTGTTAACGTACGTCAACGCCGTGCGCTTTGTTGAAAAACAAGGTGCACGGCGTTGGCGGTATGGTTACTCACAGAGCGGTGGAGGAGACTTCGGCGTCGTCTTTGACTGTGATGTCACCCTCATCTTCATCAAGGAGTTCACGACCTTCAATGGATTTGGGCACCAGCAGCACTCCGATGAGTGAAACCACCGATAGCAAGGCAATGTACAGGCCGATCATCCAGGATTTTCCGGTGACATCCAGAATCATTTCGGAAATCATTGGGGCAAATGCGCCACCGATGATCGAACCGAGTGCATAACCAATAGATACCCCGGAGTACCGAACAGAGGCCGGGAACATTTCGGCATACAGTGCCGACTGCGGGCCATATGACGGGCCGAGTCCAACGGTGAGGAACAGGATCGCGATGGTAAATAGCGGTAGGGATGCGGTGTCGATGAGGAACCACATGGGCACGGCCCAGGCGATAATCCACAGGTAACCAATGATAAACGTATTGCGTTTACCAATTTTGTCACCGATCCAACCGCCGAACAGGGTAAAGACGAACCAACCAACACCACCGACAATTGAGGCTGTAAGCGTTGCCGAGCGGGACATGCCCAGTACGTTGGCGCCATAGGAGGCGAAGAATGCGATCACCAGGTAGCCGGCGGCGTTATTTGCGGCAAAAATGAGTGCAGCCAGAATGACCGGGCGCTTATGGTAGCGGAACAGTTGACCAAGTGGTGCAGAGGAGTCCGTGCGACGTTTCTGCATTTCGGTAAAGACCGGCGATTCAGCAACCGCGCGACGAATTAGGTAGCCGATCAGGATCAGCACGGCCGAGGACAGGAACGGAATACGCCATCCCCAGACCAAGAACTGTTCTTCGGTCAGGTAGGTGGTGATGATGAACATGAAAGCGGTCGCCAAGATCATGCCGAGTGGCACGCCGATCTGTGGGTAGGAACCGAAGAATGATCGGCGGTTTTTGGGTGCGTGTTCCACCGCCATGAGTGCGGCGCCGCCCCACTCGCCACCAGCTGAGAAGCCCTGTAGAACGCGCAACAGGATCAACATAATGGGTGCGCCCACGCCGATGGCGGCATAGGTTGGCAGTAGACCGATGCCGGCCGTGGCTACGCCCATACCGATCAGGGTGACGACCAGCATCAATTTGCGTCCGTACTTATCTCCGAGGTGTCCGGCGATAATGGCGCCCAGTGGACGGAATAAAAATGAAATACCAACGGATGCCCAGGAAACAATTTGAGCCAGGCCCGCATTATCTTCGCCCAGTGGCTCGAAGAATAGTGGGGCTAGGACGAAGGCAGCGGCTTGGGCGTAGATGAAAAAGTCGTACCACTCGATGGTGGTGCCTACCAGGGTACCGGCGAGGACGCGTCGCTCTTCAGAGCGCATCCTCGCATTAGAGGTGGTGGTCGTGGTCATGGTCTCTCCAGTGTGTCAGGACGTGCATACCGGCCGATGTTCTGGCTGATGACAACCCGCAGGAGGCATCTTATCCGTGAATAATAGACTGAACGATCGGTATGGAATGATATTGTGGCATACTGTGAGAGTAATCACAACTCTGTGTAGTCTGTTTAACCATCCAAACATTATTATGGAAATCCGAAGGAGTGGCTATGCAACGCACCGGACACCTCTGGAGAACGCGCAGCGAGCACGAGGATTCGCAATACGATCGAACAGCAATTCGGCGAGTGCTCGAGGCAGCGTTCGAAACGGATGCGGAAGCCGACCTGGTTGATAGGCTGCGCCAAGACGAATCTAACTGGATTTCGCGCTACTCGGTGTTAGGCATGACTGCAGCAATTCCCGATTCGGAATTTGAAACTTTGCCGGCGGCTCACGCGCTAATCCACCGCTGCACAGTTGGCGGTCATTCGGGATTAATGCTCGCCCCGACAGGTGTGCTGCCACAGCATCACGGCGAAGGGGCTGGAACTGCTGTTATTAGTGCTGCCCTGAACCTTGCGGAGCAAGACGGTGAAGCATTCGTAATGGTATACGGGTATCCGCACTATTACCCGCGATTTGGGTTCATGCCCGCCTCAGAAAGCGGAATTTCAGCAGAGTGGGCTAGCGAGCAGCCGGAGGCACTACAGGTAAGGATTCTCGATGATCAAGTAGCCCTGCCCACCGGCGAAGTGAAACTACCTGAAGCGTATGGGGTGTAGCCGGGGCCAGCCTCATACGTTGTGCCCGGGAAGTGGTCTAATGTACGCATGGGCTGGCCGCGGATAATGACGAAGAACTATTCGACGACGAGTTCAGTGACGTCTAACGGTTCTGAAATAATGTCATATTTTTCCATCATGTCGGCGCCATTCTGTAGTGCCTCAACGTCTAATTGCGTATCATAATGTGGCAACGTAAGCTCTTCGGCAACTGGATCGTCGATTTCCGTATATTCGGGCACCAGCTCTAGATGAAGTTCGTGGTTATCCTGCAAATCATTTGCTGAACGTTCCAGAGCCTCACGGAAGGCTTCGATGAGTTCAGGATTTTCCTGAGCAAACTGTTCTGTTGTAACCCACCCACCGACTGGCATGTCGGCTGTAGGCCCGGTAAACATGTCACCGATGCGCTCTAATCCGGATTGTTCAGCAATGGTTTGGAAGGGCTCAACTTGCCAGATCGCATCCACGTTACCGTTGGCTGCTGCCGGTGCCATATCTGGGTTGGGCATTTCTACAAGATCTATAGTGTCCGGGCTAATTCCGTGTTCTTCGAGCTGGGCGTAAATAGAGACAGTCCCGATATTTTGCAGATTGTTAACGGCGAAGCTCTTTCCAGCTAAATCCGAAATCTCGGTTATTTCGGATTCTGCGGGCACAAAAATGCCATGATCATCGGTTGCCACGTCATTGCCCGCCACCATGGTTACCGGCAGGCCTTGCTCAGCTGCCAGAAGTATGGAGGTGTAATTGCTATATAAAATATCAACCTCTCCAGACACTAGAGATGGTATCGCGGCGGCACCCCCTTCGGTTTGGGTAAGCTCCGCAGCAAGGCCACCATCTTCGAGGTATCCGGCCTCGTCGGCGTACACAATGGTGGCCGTATGGACCAGCGGAAAGTAGCCGATTGTAACCTCAGAAAGCTCACCGCTGGTACCGGCAGTTTCGTTATTGGCGTCGGCAGAACCACACGCGCTCAGTGCGAGGGCCGCGATGGCGATGGCGCCGAACAGCCCGCTTTGATGTCGACGGGTTCGGATAGGAATTTTCGACATGGTGAGCTCCTAGAATTGAAGTGCTGAGATAGGCCGTATCACGGGTGTTAGGCCGGAGTGAGGCGTAGGGGTAGCGTTTGCCAGCCCAATAGGGTGTTATTGATCTTGCGTTTCGGTGGAGCCGCGAACTCTATTTTTGCTACTCGCTCGACCATGGCTTCTAATACGCACGAAGCTTCGAGCCGAGCAACATGCTGGCCTACGCACTGGTGCACGCCTCTTCCGAAGGCCACGTGTCCAGATGGGTCGCGGTCTAGATCGAAAGTATCCGGATTAGTCCAACGACGTGGATCACGGTTCGCTGAGCCCAAAAACATTAAGACCTTTTGGTTTTCTGGTACGGCAGTATCGCCAACCTGAACTGGCTGTGTCGTAGTACGAAAGAACGTTTGTACTGGCGACTCTAAACGCAAAGCTTCTTCGAAAACTCGCCGTATCAAGCGCGGTTCCTCACGTAAACGCTCGTACTGGTCAGGATTTGCGGCTAAGTGATAAAGGACAGCTGAAATACCGTAGACGGTGGTATCTACTCCTGCGGTAAGGAGGGAGCGAACAATCAGGGGTGCCTGGTCTTCAGTAATATTTCGCTGGTCGGCGGCTTGCCAAATATCGGCCCCAAAACCGCTATCTTTAAGTGCCTCACGCGGGCATTGCTCACCAACCCATTCCATAACCGACCCAATACTTTCTAGCTCATCGGTAACCAGCCGATTGCGCGGTCCAAAAGCGTTGAAAGCGAAATTTCCGTAGGGTAACAGGTTGTCTAGCCCACCTTGTTGTAACCCGACAGCATCGGGGAAAACGCTGAGCGGGTATACCTCCGATATTTCATTAACCGCGTCGAGGGTTACCGAACCATCGCTATTTTTATTGTTTGGTTCCAACAACAAAGTATCGATAAGTTGTTCGGCAGTGTTGCTCCATTCAGTTTGAAAGCGGCGAAGTTTTCTGGCCCCCAATATTTTCTCTAATGCCGCCCGCGGAGCATCGTGGTGTGGTGCGTCTGCCTCCAGTAGCAACGATGGGGTACGCCAGGGTTCTTCCGTTTTGAAGTTAGCCAGTCCTACACCAGCACTACTTGAAAAATGCTGCCAGTTTTCTAAGGTGTCGCATACAGCGTCATAGCGAGCTACCGCGTAAATGTCGTAAGCGGGCAGGTAGACGATATCCCCATCAGCTTCACGTAGCTTTTCGTGCATTTCGTGCGGATTAGCTAAGACTGACTCATCGAAAGGGTCCACGTCTAATACCGGGGTGTTCAACGGGTTGAGGCCACGGGAGGCAGCGGCTTCTGGTGTGCTGGTATATGGGCAGTGAGTTGCAGTGTTGGTAGTCATAATAGTGTTTCGATTCATCCTTAGAGATCAAGTACCAGGCGTTCTGACAGGCAGCGCGAAACGCAGGGGAACATGCAGGTGTTTTCAGCTCGTTCCGCGTCATCAAGAATGGCATCGCGGTGATCGATATCGCCGTCCAGCACATCAATTTCACATGTTCCGCATACTCCTTTGGAACACGAGGTAATGACGTCGATGCCAGCATTTGCCAGGACATCGATGACCGGTGAAGTTCCCGGAGCTTGGACTACTCGTCCGCTGCGCTGTAACTGGATTTCATAGGGTTTCGAGCTGACAGTGGCATCATTCTGTGTATTAGTGAACCGTTCGGTGCGTAGGTGGGTAGACGGTAGCCCTTGGCATTCTTGTGGTAGTGCCTCTAATAAAGCTTCCGGGCCACAGGCATAAATCATGGTGTCCTCGGGGACCTCGCCCAGCCAATCACGTACGGAGATTCGACCATCTGGCACACTGGTATGCACAGTAACCCGTTGCGGGTACAGGTCTTGCAATTCTTGGTACGCCATGCGCTCTGGAGTGCGCCCCAGATACAAGAGTTGCCAATCCAAATCCAGTAGGTCTGCTTGGTTGATCATCGGCATGACTGCTGTGATGCCGATGCCACCGGCGATAAATCGATAGTGCTGGGCCGGAGCAAAACGGAAGTTGTTGCGTGGTCCACCAAAGCCGACGGCATCGCCAATTGCTAGCTGATCATGCAGCTCTTGAGAGCCACCTGCTCCTTTGGGCTCGTGCTGGACGGCGATCCGGTACTGGTGTGCATTCCAGCGATCGCCACAAAGCGAATATTGCCGGATTTTGCCGCTGGGTAGCACAACGTCAATGTGTGCGCCGGGTGCCCAATCAGGTAGACGTCGCCCATCATGTCGCTCGAGGACGAATTCGTCCACACTTGAGGAACGTTTCAAGCGGTCAACAATTAGTAACTGGTCGCTAGCAGCAGCTTCAGCCAACGTCATCACTTCCTATGGTCTTTTACGTGAGTGATCTGCGATGGTGACTATTGTGAGCCTAATCACCGAACTTGTAGAGTGTAATTTCCACTCATCGGAAACCAGGGGGAGTGTATGCCAAAACAACATTCGGATACTCCGGCATCTGTGCTAGGGCGACACTTATTGGTACTGGACGCTTTTGAAGCTGGCACGGCGTTTTTGTCACTATCGGAAATAGCGCATCGCAGTGGTCTACCAATGACTACGGTGCACCGTCTGGTTGGCGAACTGGAGCGCGAGCGCTTATTAGAGCGCTTACCGGATCGTTCTTATCAACTGGGTCTGCGTCTATGGGAGCTTGCTGCGCGAACGCCTCGAGCCATGGGGTTGCGAGAAATAGCTACGCCAATGGTGCAGCTAGTCCAGAGCCAGGTTCGCCAACATACGCAATTGGGTGTTGATGGGGGTAACGATGTCGTGTACCTGGACCGACTGTCGCAGGCTAACGCGGTGGTTAACGCCACCATCGTGGGCGGACGCATCAGCTTAGGAGCTTCGGCCATCGGGCATGTACTCCTAACGGATGCGTCGCGAAATGATATCGCACGGCTCGTGCAAGCAGGTATTCCGCGGTATACGGCGAATACCCCACAGACTGTCGGGCATCTAGTGGACCTGGTCGATACTGCCCGGCGCAAAGGTTATGCCATCGCTGATGGATTTGTGCACCCTGCTGCTCGGGGGATGGCAGCACCCATTTACGGTCTTGATGGTGAAGTGTTAGCTGGTTTAGGCGTGGTAGTGCCAGCTGATGAGCCGGTGAATATGCGCATCATAGACCTATTGCGACATGCAGCTCACGGGGTAAGTCAGCAAATGCGCTCCGCGTATATCGATCCAGACCATCCCAATGCGCTACCAGGCGCCAAGTTTCGGGTGTTGGTTAATTCATCGCGCAGTTCAATGCAATACTTTGCTGACCATGCAGCCACAGGAAACACGCAGGCGGAGTAGTTGCAATCCTTGATGCACCGAATAATTGAGTACTTGAATCATTATTGGTCGCGGGTTAGTCTTATTCCACGTGGCGCACTTCACATAAACTCTTTTGCGTCACAAAGATTTTTACCAGCTCAACTTGCACACCGAGTGGAGATAACTATATGACACAACGCGACCCTTCCCATGGGCCCGCGCGGCAGGATACGGAGGCGGTGGAACGCGAGCGGCAGTCCCGCGATTTGCATCGGCTTGAAACCGGTAGCGGAGAAGATTTTCCGGCCGGTTATCGTACTGCGAGCCTGGATGAATCCACACGTCCTGACCCAGGAGCGCCGGCGGTTTCTACTGCACAACGCGGTGTGACCGGACGCAAAACCAGTACCGGGCAGGCTCGAGCTGTTCGTCAACGACGCCGCACATGGGCCAACAGGTTTTTGGGTCTGCTGGGCATTCTGCTGTTCTTAGGGGTCTGGGAATTGCTGCCGTTGCTGGGCATCGTTGATGGACGCTTCATGCCGCCGGCATCGACGGCGATTATGGATCTGGTTGAAAAATTCGGTGACCAAATATTCTGGGTGGCCGTATGGGATACCATGCGCGCATGGTTTATCGGTATGGTTATTTCTGTCGTATCAGCTGCGGTACTGGGATTTATTGTCGGATCGTCGAGTTTTTTGCGGAAATTCACGAACTCGACGGTCGAATTTTTGCGTCCGGTGCCCTCTGTGGCCTTGATCCCGTTGGCAGTGTTGATCTTTGGTGTCGGGATCGAATCGGCTCTGCTGCTCATTGTCTACGCCTCGTTCTGGCAAGTGTTTATCCAGGTGCTCTATGGTGTAGCCGACGTCGACTCGGTCGCTATGGATTCGGCAAAGTCGTATGGGCTAGGGCCACTCAATAGGATCCGATACGTTATTTTCCCGACGGCGCTGCCATACCTTATGACCGGTATCCGCTTGGCCGCAGCCGTGGCGCTGATTCTGGCCATTACCGCTCAGTTGATTATTGGTACACCGGGTTTGGGTGCTGAAATCGCCCGAGCCCAATCCGGTGGCGCATATGTTTCCATGTATTCGCTAGTGTTAGCCACCGGTTTGCTGGGTGTGGTGATCAACATGGTCATGCGAGCCATTGAGCGCCGGATTCTGTCATGGCACACTTCGGTCCGTTCGGAGGTCAACTAATGCGTTACCTGAAAAACTTCGTACACATTGTGGGCCTGCCGATTATTTTGATTCTTGCCTGGGTGCTGTGGTCATCGCAGTCCACCAGTTTCTTTGTGCCCACCTGGGAACAAATGGGTAATGCTTTTGCTAATACCTGGACGTGGCCGCGACTCATGTCGGATGTCTTCCCCTCGGTGCTCCGACTGATCGTCGGTATTATTTTATCGATCGTGATCGGTATTGTCGTTGGTTTACTGGTGGGCTCCTTCCGCTGGTTGCGGCAGCTGATGGAACCGACCATGGAGTTCTTCCGCGCCATCCCACCAACCGTGCTGATCCCAGTATTCATGCTGCTCATTGGTATCGGTGACGACATGAAAATCGCCGTCATCATTTTGGGTGCGGTATGGCCGATCTTGCTGAACACCATCGAAGGGGTGCGCTCGATGGATGAGGTTTTATCCGATACTTCGCATACCTATCGCATCGATGGGTTCGCGCGGATTCGGTATCTGATCCTGCCATCGGCCATGCCACAGATTATGGCCGGAATCCGTCAGTCGCTATCGATTGCCCTAATTTTGATGGTGATCTCAGAAATGTTCGCATCCTCTGCGGGCCTGGGGTACACCATTATCCAATTCCAGCGTTCCTTTGCGATCCCCGAAATGTGGTCGGGCATCGTTGTGCTGGGGCTAATCGGTGTGATCATGTCCTTTATCTTCCAGCTGGTCGAGCGCAATGTCCTGAAGTGGTACCACGGGCAACGCGAGATGGAAAACGCCGGCTAACCATTGTGAAAGACTTCTAAGGAAACAATATTATGACGACGCAAGAACATAACCCGGTGATCAATCAGGGCTCAACCGTAGATACCCCAGACGGCTTGCTACCGGTTGGCCACACGCTGCCTGAAGGTGAAGCACTGTTATCGGTGCGAAACCTGAAGAAGGTGTACTATACCGACGGCGGAGATATTGAAGCCGTACGCAATCTGACCTTTGACCTGCCAAAAGGTGAACTGACCTGTCTGGTCGGCCCATCCGGTTCGGGTAAAACCACCTTGCTCAAAGCTATCTCGGGGCTGCTTGAACCAACGGCCGGTGAAGTCAGGCTGGCTGGCAAGTTAGTCACCGACCCGCCCAAGTCCATGGCCGTGGTCTTTCAGGAATATGGGCGGTCACTGTACCCGTGGATGCGAGTGCGTGAAAATGTTGAACTACCACTGAAAGTCCAACGGATGGATAAGGCTCGGCGTGATCAGCTCGTCGATGAGGCGTTGGAAGCAGTGGGACTTGATCACGTGCCACGCTCTTATCCTTGGCAGTTATCCGGTGGGATGCAGCAGCGCGTGGCCATTGCCCGTGCGGTGGCTTACCAGCCAGAAGTCCTGCTCATGGATGAACCCTTTGCCGCCGTTGATGCCCAAACCCGCGCCGATCTGGAAGATCTGGTACGCAGCGTCTGGCAAAAACTGGGAGTCACCGTGCTTTTTGTTACCCACGACATCGATGAATCGGTCTATTTGGGCGAACGCGTGATTATTTTGTCCTCGTCGCCAACCGTGATCCAACAGGACATCAAAATCGATCTGCCGACAGAACGTGACCAGCTAACAACCCGCTCGTCGCAGCGATTTAGCGAATTGCGCCACCACGTGTATGAACAAATCCAGTTGGCCAAAGAAGGCTTCCGTCCCGACGCTGCTAAAGCGCAAGCCTAGCGCCCCCGAACTAAGCGTGTGTTAGTGGCAAGTATTTACTGAATAAACCATTGACGTTTCCATGCAACTACGCATAATGTTGTGATTCACCTCACGTTTCTTATTGAGGTTCACACTTGCGTAGAGGAGTCAAAATGAAAAAATTCCGTATTCGGGGCAGCCTTGCGGCCGCTGGGGCGTTATTGCTCTTTACCGCCTGTGGAGGGGGAGGCGGTGAGGCTGCATCCGAGGATGATGTAGCTCAGGATGGCCAGCTCACCGAAGTCTCAATCGGTGTGGTTCCTGTTGTGGATGTTGCCCCGATATATCTGGGCGTCCAAGAAGGTATTTTCGAAGACCACGGGTTAGATGTTGATTTGACCGTGGCCCAAGGCGGTGCCGCGATTATTCCTGCGGTGCAGTCGGGCGATTTTGACTTCGGGTTCTCCAACATCACCTCGCTGGTGATTGGTGAATCCCAGGGGTTGCCATTGCAGGTTGTAGCACCCGGCCCTCAAACCACCGGCAATGTTGGCGAGGATTTTTCGTCGCTGTTGGTGCCGGAGGATTCTGACGCAGAATCTATTGCCGACCTGGAGGGTAAACGCGTTGCTGTTAATACACTCAATAATATCAACGATACGGTGCTGAAGGAAGGCTTGCGGCAGGCCGGGGGCGACCGTGATGCCATGGATCTCGTCGAGGTGGCATTCCCAGATATGGCCGGTCAGTTAGAGTCTGGCAACGTTGATGCCATTATGGCCGTCGAACCCTTTGCCACTATCTCGAAGAACGCCGGCGCCAAGGAAGTTTATTCACCCTATGCCGAGCCGATTGAAGATCTGACCATTGCCGCCTACTTTGCCTCAACTGATCGGATTGAAGAGGATCCAGAAACCGTTGAGGCCTTCATTGCCGCGATGAAAGAATCCCAGCAGTATGCAGAAGATCATCCCGACGATGCTAAAGCTGTTCTGCCACAGTACACTGAACTCGATGACGACGTCATTGACGAGTTGACCATGCCGAAGTTCCCACAGCAAGTCACCCGTGACTCCATCGAGCGCATTATCGAGCTGTCCGAAGAGACCGGTTTGATCAACGAGCCGGTGGATATCGATGACCTGCTCCACGAAGACGCCTGATCTTCGCGCTAGCGCCCAATTGTCGCCTGTAACTATCGAGGAGTTGCAGGCGACTATTGCTTTAAACATTTTTAAAAATCTATTGATACTCACTATACAGATAGATAGTATGTGATGTGCGACATGGATATAGGTCGGTCGTATAACAATGCGAAAAGAGGTTCAACATGTCCCCAGCACCCAGCGATGCGGCTATCGAAACTTTAATGCAAGACTTTTCCCTCGAAATGACCGGCAAAGATGTCGAGGCGCTGCGCGAAGCTGCACCATCGATTGCGCCCGGCACACGGGTTAATGTCACATTTTTAGGCAATGAAGACCTAGACATGCGCGTCACCGCGGCACAAGCAGTCAAAGAACTCGGTTTTGTTCCCGTTCCGCATATCTCGGCTCGTCGCATTAAAAGCGAAGACGAGCTGCGGGACTTTATGCAAGGATTAGTCGACGTTGATGCCGCCAAACATATCTTTGCCGTTGGCGGGGACCCATCTGAACCCATGGGTCCCTACGGTTCCTCGCTGGAAATGATTCAATCGGAAGTGTTCTCAGATTACGGGGTTGAAGAGGTTTCAATTGCCGGGTATCCCGAGGGGCATCCATACATGTCCGATGAAGCCTTCCTACGTGAAACTCACGACAAGCTTGCCAGCCTGGACAACCAAAACATGTCATCAAGTATCATCACCCAGTTCGGCTTTGATATTGACCCTGTGGCCAACTGGCTGAACACCCTGGCGGGTGAAAATATCACCGTCCCGGTACGCATCGGAGTTCCAGGTCCGGCCGGGATTCGTCGGCTTTTGAAATACGCTAAGCGTTTTGGAGTGGGCGCATCGGCCGGCATTGCCTTGAAATACGGGTTTTCTCTCACCAATCTAGTGGGCACCGCCGGCCCAGATAAATTCCTCAAAGAGCTCGCGGAAGAAACCCAAGATTCTGAGTTCCAGGGTGATGTCAACATCCATTTCTACACCTTCGGCGGGGTGGCAAGAACTGCCGAATGGGCTCAAGATTTCACCGAAAAATTCTAAATCTCACTGTTACGAAAGGCGCTTACGATGGCAAACTCTCTTCAGGACCTGCTCAACGAACAATCCGCGGTCGACCTGCTCCGCAATGCCAAGACCGGCTCCTACATCTATCCGGTAGTTCCAGCCGATTTCACTAACTGGATAAAAGAACAGCGTGCTTGGCGCGACACCGCGGTGCTCTATGACCAAACACATCACATGGATCAGGTCTTTTTGTCTGGCTCAGATGCCATCAATCTGATTTCGGATACCGCCATCAACTCGGTGGCAAACTTCCAAGTCAACATGGCCAAGCAATATGTGCCGGTTTCATCGGTCGGCGCCGTCATCGGTGATGGCATTTTGTTCCGCGAAGCCGAAGAAGAATTCACCTACGTTGGCCGCGCCCCAGTTACCAACTGGTTGATGTACCAGGCTGAAAAAGGCGACTATAAAAATCTTGACCTGCGCGTTGACCGCCGCTCACCTTCGCGCCCATATGGCGCTGCAGTAACTCGCGACCTGTTCCGGTTCCAGATTCAGGGACCAGCCGCCTGGGATGTCATTAACAAGCTCAACGGCTCGGAAGTCGAAAAACTCAAGTTCTTCCGGATGTCGACTATGAATATTGATGGTCTAACCGTCCGCACTCTGCGTCACGGTATGGCAGGTGCCCCGGGTCTGGAAATCTATGGACCATATGAACATCACGGACGCGTTCGTGACGCCATCCTTGAAGCCGGTGCCGAATTTGGACTGCTGCCGGTCGGCTCGCGTGCCTATGCCACCAACACCCTGGAGTCCGGTTGGATCCCGTCACCGCTACCCGGTATCTACACCGGTGAAGCTGAAAAAGGCTACCGCGAGTGGTTGGGCGCCGATGCCTACGAAGCCACCGCGCCACTGGCCGGGTCATTTGTCTCAGACAACATCGAGGACTACTACGTCAACCCATGGGAAATCGGCTATGGGTCGTTCGTGAAATTTGACCACGACTTCATTGGTCGCCAAGCGCTGGAAGCCATCAACCCAGCACAACAGCGCCGCAAGGTCACCCTGGAATGGAACGCCGATGACCTGAAAGAAATTATTTCTTCACCACTGAATGTGGATGGCCCCAACTATAAGTTCTTCGACCTGCCACTGGCTAACTACGGTGCCTCCAATTACGACCAGATCACCGATGCGGACGGCAATGCCGTTGGTGTATCAATGTTCACCGGCTACACCGCCAATGAGCGCCGGGGCTTATCACTGGCCACCGTGGATGCCAATGTGCCAGATGGTGCTGAACTGACAGTCACCTGGGGTGAGCCAGACGGAGGCACAGCAAAGGCCTCGGTGGAGCCGCACGAACAAAAAACTGTGCGCGCCATCGTGTCACCGGTACCTTACTCAACGGTAGCCCGTGAGTCCTATCAGACCGGCTGGCGCACCAACTACGCCTAAACCATGTCCATTCCCATAGCGGCCGCGTTCTGCAATAGC
>Ga0079225_10001427_pt1 | contig 13379 bp, 14 predicted proteins | sample Poulit2012_FD_76344 | JGI IMG/M metagenome (GOLD analysis project Ga0079225, IMG submission 76344) | Agricultural soil microbial communities from Georgia to study Nitrogen management - Poultry litter 2012 | ecosystem: Environmental > Terrestrial > Soil > Agricultural land | place: USA: Georgia...
CCTGTTTGAACAAATTTTTCTCGTAATTTTTGTGTTTCTTCTTCTGTTTCACCGATCAAGAAAGGGAAGCTTCCTTTTTCTTTTGCTAGTTCAATCGATTCTTCGTAAGCGGAGACGGCAATGGTTTCAAAAACTTTATCGATGATTACATTGCCTTCTTTTGAACCATAACGGTTATGAGTATAAATCATTAAATCAGCTAAGCCCATTACACCAAGACCTACACGGCGTTCACCTAGCGCTTGTTTTTCATTATCTTCTAAGAAGTAAGGTGTAGCATCAATGACATTATCTTGCATACGAACACCAGTCTTCACGGTTTCAATTAATTTTTCATAATCGACCGTATTCGTTTCATGATCCACCATTTCTGCTAGATTTACAGCAGCTAAGTTACAAACGGAATAAGGAGCTAATGGTTGCTCACCGCATGGATTTGTAGCTACAACTTTTTGTCCATAAGCCTGAGCGTTAGTATCTTTATTCGCATTATCAATAAAGAAAATTCCAGGTTCTGCTGAATACGTTGCACAAATATTAATTAAATTCCATAATTCACGTGCGGGAATCGTTCGATAAGTGCGGACTGCATACCCCATATTTTCCCATTCACGAACATCGCCAACTTCTGCCCATTTTTCATTGTAGTCAGCCATTTCTTGTTCAGTGTAATTTTCTGTATCTGGGAAGCGTAAAGCCCAATCTTCGTCATTGTCGACGGCTTTCATAAAGTCATCGGTTAAAGTGACAGAAATGTTGGCTCCTGTTAAGAAATCTTGATTTTGAACAGAGTAAGTTCCACCATCTTTTAATTTTGTTTCTGCATGATTAATAATATCTGCTGAAAATCCTCCCTGTCCCGGTGAATTTTTATGTTTCGCGATGGTGTCATACATTTCTGCTTCTGCTGCAGTAAAAGGTGTAAACTTTAAGTTTTCTTTAGCAAGTTGTTTGATTTGTTCATCGTTTGATTTTTCAATTAAATAACGTAAAATGCGAGGGTTTTGCATTTTAGAAATAATAAATTCTAAAATATCCGGATGCCAATCAGCCAGCATAATCATTTGTGCACCACGACGTGAGCCACCTTGCTCGACTAAATGTGTTAGTTGAGCAATATCGTCTAACCAAGAGACCGATCCACTTGATTTACCATTTACTCCTCGAGCCAATGTATTGCGTGGACGAAGGGTTGAACCGTTTGTTCCGACTCCTCCACCTCGAGACATAATTTCCATGACTTCTTTTCGGTGATCAGATATTCCTTCACGTGAATCCGGAACAAAAGGCATTACATAACAGTTAAAATATGTCACATCTGTCTTTGAACCGGCTCCATATAACACACGTCCAGCGGGAACAAAGTTACCTTTTCTTAATTGGTCATAGAATCTTTGGAAGGATTCTTCTACTTTGTCAGGATCCGTTTCTACTTCAGCCAATCCCCGAGCATTTCGTTTGACAATTTGTTCATAGAAAATTTCCAAAGGTTTTTCAATTGCATCAATTTTTCGCGTAATTAAACCTGTTTCAATTTCTTCTTGGTCTTCTAAGGAACCTCTATACTCTTCTTCAAGCAAAATACGGGCTTCGTTTGTATTCCAGTTCAACTCTTGGACATAACCAATCCCTCTTGCTGGATATTTTGGATCATTTTTAACAGTGAGAACAACTAAATCGCCCTCGGATAATGTTTCCTTTTTAGTATCTTTAAATGAATAACGATCAATCATTACCATTCGAGAAACACCTTTATGTGTAATATGCATATCTTCTGTAATCGGATATACAACAGGAAATTTTTCAATATCTTTATTTAGTTTTTCAATATCGATATTTAGGGGTTGAATTTTAGTTGCTTCCATGTTAATGACTCCTTTTTCTGTTCGTATTTTCACAACATATAGACAGTCCATTTAAAAATTAATACTATATCTTGTGATTCGCTAGAAATTAGTATACAACAAAGCGGGTTGGCTATCAATGAAAATTGTTTAAAAATTTTTCGTATCCACTCAAAAACTCCTCTACTCGTTGAGAGTAAAGGAGCTTTAAATTTATTTTTTTAGTACAATATATTTTCGAATTTTTTCTTTATAATCGGAACGATCATTGGTTCTAATATAATAAAAAAACCAACATTTCCAACAGCATGCAATAAATCAAAGGGGACTCCATTGAGATAATAAACCCAGAAATTATTCATGCCATATAATAGAAAGTTTAAATACGAAATAACAAAGCCATATATAAAACCCATAAGCCCTGCCCAAATAGCAAAAATAATTCGATTGACGAAAGATTGAGGCTGATAAAAATATTTAACCAAGCCCGTCAACAAAATAACGAGTCCAAATGAAATAATTTGTAAAACCGTCCAAGGTCCCATCCCCAAGAATAAATTCGTCAGTAATATCGATAATAAAGAAACAATCAAACTATCAACGATACCGATATTTAAAGCAATAATAATGAGCAAAGCCGTCATAGGTTGAATATTTGGCATAAAAGGCAGAGCAAAAGCTAAACGACCAACCGCAGTTAGAGCGGTCATTATTGCGAGTAAGGAGATTCGGTATACGTTAAAATAATTTGACGATTTATTCAAAACTTTCTAGTCTCCACTCTATTTGATCATCTGCTTCTGGAGCATAATCAGCTGCACCTACTTCACCGGATTCACCATTTATATAGTATAACCAGTAACGATTCTCTGCTTCATCTTGTTCGTATCCTTCTATAGAAGAAATAAAACCATCTGTTTCTTCGATATCATAAGTTTCTTCCATTACATCAAGAAGATACATACCTTCTTCAGCTGTTACTTCTTTACTTAAATCAGCAACCGTTTCTCCATCCACTAAAATATCAATAGTAAAAGAAACTTCATCCGCAGCATCTTCAGTATCAGTGGCTTCTTCAGTTTCTTCTGTTTCTGTCGCATCCTCTTCAGGGGTTTCTGTTATTTCTGTTTCTGGTTCTTCTGCTTCCTCAGGCGTCTCTTCCGCTTGATTTCCACATCCGACCAATAAAGCTCCTGATAGTGAGTATAAGAATAATTTACTTAATATTTTTTTATCCATTTTGTTTCTCCTCTTATTTGATATTTTCTTCAATTTTTAAAATAGATTTCATTCACTAGCTAAGGGCGCACATTTTTGAATAAAAAATAGCCTATGCACCCAAACATAGACTATTTCATGTAACTGTCTGACCTCGAAACAGTTCATGTGCATTATTAGCAAACTAAGCAAAGATCTGACTCCATGCAAATGCATGATTACAGTGGCGGGACCGTGTTGGAATTTAACCAAACTTCCATAGCTTAATTGTCTTTGAATGGTTCTTTCTATCTATCAAATAGTATTTTAGTTGAATCATTCCTTTTTTTCAAGTTTTGTTACTGTGGTCTTTCTAAAATCACTTGGGCAACTGCCTTTCTTTTAGAATGGCTAATCGAAACAAAGACATTCCCTTTAAAAGGGCTCTGCACAACAATCGGCTGCCCTTTTTCGTCGTTCAATATTGAAATGTTTTGAAAAGTGACTGTTTTACCAATGCCGGTCCCCATCGCTTTACTAAAGGCTTCTTTTACTGCATATCGACCTGCTAAAAAAGCCAACTTCCGTTTCTCACTATGCTTTTTATAGACTTGACACTCTTTTTCTGTCAAGATTTTTTTATAAATTTGAGGTTGTTTTTGACACACTGAAGCCATATGGTCTAAATCAACCAAATCAACTCCTATACCAGTTATCATATCAATATTTAACCTCCATTATTAGAATATTAGAACTTTCGAAAACGATTATAACGATTGGCTACCCTTTCTTTTGGATCTAACTTCTCTAACTCTTCAAAGGTCGCTATGATCTTAGGAATCAAACGTTCCGCTAATTCTTCATTCGTAAATGTTTCTCCTTTTTCTCCTTCGGCAATGACTCGGTCAATGACTTGAAGTTCCTTGAGCTCTGTCGCAGTTAACTTCATAATGTCAGCCGCCTCTTGGGCTAAACGAGAGTCTTTCCACAAAATAGAGGCAAAGCCTTCAGGAGAGAGAATCGAATAGATACTATTTTCAAGCATCCACACTTGGTCACTTAAAGCTAGTGCAATCGCACCGCCACTTCCCCCTTCTCCGAGAATAATAGCTAAAGTAGGTACTGTTAATTCGCTCATAGTTATTAGCATACTAGCAATAGCTTCACCAATCCCGTATTCTTCTGATTCTGGAGCTGCATATGCCCCTGCTGTGTTGATTAAAGTCAAAACAGGTCGTTGAAATTTTTCAGCTTGCTTCATCAAGCGCTCTGCTTTTCGATAGCCAGCCGGCCCACTCGAGCCGAAATTTCTACGAATATTTTCTTCTGTATTCCGTCCTTTTTGAATCCCAATAATCGTGATTGGATCTTTGTCCTTTATCAGACCTACTCCTCCAACTACTGCTTGATCATCTTCCATACGGCGATCTCCATGGAGTTCGATAAATTCAGAGCAGAGAGCATTGATGATTTCAATGGTCGATAGACGTTGAATGTCGCGTGCTTTCTTTACAATATCATAAGCGTTCATTTAGACACCTGCGCTTTCTGAAGAAGGTTTATGTGCAGCTAACAAAAAACGTAAGACCCGTGCTTGCTTTTTCCGTGGAACGATATGATCAATAAAGCCATTTTTCAAAACGGTTTCGGCTGTTTGGAAATCATTCGGTAATTCTGAACCAATTGTTTGTTCAATGACTCGTTTTCCAGCAAAGCCTACGATGGCTTCGGGTTCAGCTAATGTAATATCCCCCTGCATCGCAAAACTAGCAGTCACACCACCAGTTGTTGGATGAGTAAGAACCGTGCAGTAAAATAAGCCAGCTTGGCTATGTTTAGAAACGGCCTGTGAGATTTTAGCCATTTGCATTAAAGATAAAATTCCTTCTTGCATCCGCGCACCTCCCGAAGCGATATATAAAACAACAGGAAGTTCTTTTTCTGTCGCCTGCTCAAATAAGCGGGTCAATTTCTCACCCACAATAGTGCCCATGCTCGCCATTATAAAGCGGCTATCCATCACACCAATTGCAAAAGGAAGCCCTTCTAACTCAGCCTGTCCTGTTATAACAGCTTCCTTTAGTTGAGTGATTTTTTGACTTGTCTCTAATTTTTCTTGATAACCTGGAAAGTTTAGAGGATCTTTTGCAGTCAGATCACTATCCCATTCTTCAAAAGACCCTTCATCTACTAACCACTTAATTCGTTTTAAAGCTGGAAATTGTAGATGATAGCTACATTTTGGGCATAAAAAGTCATTTTCAATCGAATTTTGAAAGATGATTGCTTGACACTTTGGGCAACGTTCAGCCAAACCATCTGGAATTTGAGCACGCCTTTCTCTGAGTTCATCTGCTCTATTTGGATTGATTTCTACGTACTTCTTTTTCTTGCGAAATAAAGCCATCCTCTATTCTCTCCTCTTGTTGCTTACTTGTTTTATTCATCCAAAACTAATTCTTCTGCTGCTTGAGCTAACCATTGAGGCATAAACTTTTCTTCTAGCCATTTAGCGTGAACATTATCTGCCTGAACTTCTGGATGACTGACTAAATCTTCCAATAATTCAATATTGGTATTTAATCCTTCTACCGTCACTTCGTACAATGCTCGCTCCATCAATTTGAAAGCCTCTTCTCTTGTAGGCTGATGGGTAATAATTTTAGCTACCATTGAATCGTAAAATGGTGGAAGCGTGTAGTTGGAATATAAGGTCGTTTCAACACGTAAGCCCATTCCACCATTCGGTAAAAACAAACGATCAATATAGCCACTTGACGGTTGAAAATTATTATAAGGATCTTCAGCATTTAGTCGACACTCAATGGCAAAGCCATTGAACTCAATATCGGATTGTTTAAAGGGTAGAGGCTTGCCGGCTGCAATTTCAATCTGTGCTTTTACAATATCTACACCAGTGACCATTTCTGTAATCGGGTGTTCCACCTGCAGACGGGTATTCATTTCCATAAAATAGAAATTCTCATCATTATCGACTAAAAATTCAATCGTTCCCGCATTGGTATAACCAATAGCTTTAGCTGCATCGACAGCTGCTTGGTGGAGCTTCTTGCGTGTTTGTTCGGATAAAGTAGGTGAAGGAGAAAACTCAATCACTTTTTGGTTATTTCTTTGAAGGGAACAATCCCGTTCACCTAAATGAACCACATTTCCATGCTCATCTGCTAAGATTTGCACTTCAATGTGCTTGGCCGGATAAATGGTCCGCTCAATATATAAATGACGATTCCCATAAATACTTTGCGTTTCATTTTGTGCCTGCGTAAACATAGGCTCTAAATCATCAGGCGAATTGGCCAAACGCATACCCTTTCCCCCACCGCCATCTGCAGCTTTAATCATTAAAGGATACCCTGTTTCTTTGGCTATTTCACGAGCTTGGTCGATATCTTCAACCAAATCTTTTCCACCGGGAACAATGGGCACACCGGCTTTTCGCATGGTGGTACGAGCATTTTGTTTATTTCCCATATCACGAATAATCTCACTATTTGGTCCAATAAATTTAATATTCATTTTTTCGCATAAAGAGGCGAAATCACTGCGTTCGGACAGAAAACCATAACCTGGATGGATAGCATCCGCACCAGATACATTAGCAGCACTCAAAATAGCTACTGGATTCCCATAAGAATCCATCCCTTTTGCCGGTCCAATACAGATGGCTTCATCTGCTAATTCGGTATGTAAAGCATAACGATCCGCCTCACTAAATACTGCAACGGATGTAATCCCTAGTTCTCTCAAGGCACGAATAATTCGCACCGCAATTTCTCCTCGGTTAGCGACTAATACTTTTTGAAACATAGCGTCCCACCTATAACTGTTCTAGATCACTAATAATAAAGGTCATTTTTGCTTCGGAAACAACGTCTCCATTTTGGTTTGTAATCGTTCCTTGTCCAATTCCCATAACAGCTTTTAATTTCACAATTTCTACTGTAATGGTTAAAACGTCTCCAGGTACTACATTTTTCCGGAATTTTACTTTATCTACAGCCGCTAAAAAAGCAATCTTTCCTTTAAAATTTGGACTCATTAATAAAGGGATGGATCCGACTTGTGCCATGGTTTCAATTTGTAAAACACCTGGCATAATCGGATTTCCAGGAAAGTGTCCTTGGAAGTAAGATTCATTGGCTGCAACATTTTTGGTAGCAACGATCCGTTCTTCTAAATCCAGCTCTTCTACCCGATCAACAAAAAACATGGGATAACGGTTAGGAATGACATCCATAACTTCTTGAGCTGTCATGACGGGTTTATTTTGTTCTGACATTTTGTCCTCCTTGTAAAACACTAATCAATGCGAATAAGTGGCTGTTTGTATTCAACGACTGCTTCGTTTTCAACTAAAATTTCTGTGACGACACCTGAATGCGGCGCTTGTATTTCATTCATGAGTTTCATTGCTTCAACTATGCAAATAACATCCCCTTGTTCAATATGATCGCCCACTTTGATATAAGGTTCTTCATCAGGATGAGGTTTTAAATAGATAACCCCTACCATTGGAGATTCAACCACTTCTCCAGCAGCTTCTTTTTCTTCATCGACAGAATTTGTCTCGTTGACTGCTGGGTTAACAACTTCTTGGGGCACAGGTGTCTGAACAGGATTATTTTCTACGGGCGTTACATCCGATGCCTGTCCTTGATTTTGGGGTATAGCCATTTGGGGAACTTCTTTAGATAGGATAATGTGTTCATCATCCGTTTGATAGTCCATAAAAGCTAAACTGGATTGATCTAAATGGTTAATTAATTCGGTTAATTCTTCATATTTCATCATTACTCACCATTCCAACGTTTAAATAATAGCACAGCATTATGTCCGCCAAATCCTAAGGAATTAGATAAGGCATAGTTTATTTCTTGATGACGTCCTTCTTCAGGAACATAATCCAAATCACAAGCTTCATCAGGTGTTTTTAGTCCCAAAGTTGCTGGAACAAAACCATCTTGTAAGGCATTAATCACCGTTATGGCTTCAACGCCCCCAGCTGCTCCAAGTAAATGACCGAAAAATCCTTTCGAACTCGATACCGGTATCTTATAAGCATGTTTTCCTAAAGCATACTTAATAGATTCTGTTTCTGCAGAATCATTGGTCGGCGTGCTTGTTCCATGTGCATTAATATAATCAATCTCTTCAGGTTGGATATTTGCCATTTGAATAGCTGTTTTAATTGCTTCACCAGCACCACTACCATCTGGGCGTGGAGCTGTCATATGATAGGCATCACTGTTTGAACCGTAACCAACAATTTCAGCTAAAATGTTTGCGCCTCGTGTTTGTGCAGATTCTAAAGATTCCATAAATAAAATCCCTGCTCCTTCACCCATCACAAAACCATCTCGATCTTTATCAAAAGGACGTGAAGCTGTTTTTGGATCCTCATTGGTGGATAAAGCAGTCAATACATCAAAACCAGCAATACCAATTTCATTAATGGTCGCTTCCGTACCTCCTGCTAAACAAGCATCTAACATGCCATTTCGAATTTTTAAAAAGGCTTCACCAATAGAGTTTGTCGCACTTGCACAAGCGGTTACGATATCCAAACTCGTGCCACGTGCACCCACCTTCATAGAAATATTACCGGCCCCCATATTTCCAATCGTCATCGGGACAAATAATGGAGTCACACGTTTTGGTCCTTTGGCACGCATCTTGTCGATTCCATCTTGAATAGCAAGTAACCCTCCAATTCCTGAGCCAACAATCACACCCACTCGATCTGCATTTTCTTCAATGTTATAGCCACTACGATTGACTGCTTCAACACTGGCTGCTACTCCAAATTGTGAAAATCGGTCCATCCGCGAATATTCTTTCCGCCCCATTGTATCTTTAGGGTTAAAGTCTTTAACTTCTGCAGCTACAGAAACACTTGTTTTTGACGCATCAAAGCTTTCAATCGGAGAAATCCCAGAATTTCCAGCTTTCATATTTTCCCAAAAAGTCTCTACATCATTACCAATTGGAGAAATAGTTCCAATCCCTGTAATTACTACTCTTTGCATCTTATCCTCCTTAATTTTGTTCCGATGGTTCTTTACATGTTTAAACCACCATTGACTTCGAGAACTTGTCCGGTCATATATTTATTATCGATTAAAAATTCAACGGTTTTCGCAATTTCTTCTGCCTGTCCAAATCGTTTCAATGGGATTTGGCTCAACATGGTCTCTTTTACTCGGTTACTTAAAGATTCGGTCATTTCTGTCTCAATGTATCCTGGAGCAATCGCATTGACCGTAATATGGCGACTGGATAATTCACGCGCTAGTGCCTTGGTCAAACCAAGTAAACCTGCTTTACTAGCCGCATAATTAGTCTGCCCAGCATTTCCAATCATTCCAACCACACTAGACATATTAATGATTGTGCCTGCTCGCTGCTTCAGCATCGGTTGTGTCACATGACGGCACATATTAAAAGCCCCTTTCAAGTTCGTATTCACCACATCATCGAAGTCGACTTCTTTCATCCGCATAATCAAGCCATCACGAGTAATTCCTGCATTATTAATTAAAACATCTACTCGATCAAAACGGTCAATCACTTCGTCTATAATGGCTTTAGCTTCATCAAAATTACTGACATCACCTGTTATTTGAGCAACAGGAACAGGAGCGTCTGCAAACTGATTAAGTACTTCTTCTTTGATTTCACTGCGACCATTTAAAATCACTTGGTAACCAAGTTTTGCTAAATGCTTTGCAATTTCTAAACCAATTCCTCTAGAACTCCCAGTAATTAAAGCTACTTCTACCAATACTTATCCTCCTAAAAATTCTTCTATTTCTTCTACATCCGCTACTTTATCCACTACTAAAGTATCAGGAGCTTCCGGTTCGCGTTTCAACAAATTCGCCAAGGTTTTCCCCGGACCAATTTGAATAATTTTCGTGACCCCAAAAGTCTTCATGGAAGCAATCGTTTCTTGCCAACGAACCGGCTCCACTAAATGACGCACCAATAACTCTTTGACTTTTTCTGTTTGATGAGGTTTGACAGTCGTATTACTAAGAACCAAAACCTCCCCTTCGGAAAATGACAAAGGAGCGAGTGCTTCGTCATAAGGCGCACAAACAGCGTCCATATAAGGAGTATGGAAGGGACCTTCTACTTTTAAAGGCATTATTTTTTTATAACCTCTTGTGCGCGCTATTTTTTTAAATTGATTGAAAGCTTCTGTTGTCCCGGCAATCGTTACTTGCGTAGAAGAATTTAAATTCGCCAGATATAATTTTTCTTCTGCTTTGTTGACTTCCTTAAGTACGGCTTGAATTTCTTCAAGCGGCATTTTCATAACGGCCGCCATCACGATATCTGAAGATTCACGTAAGGTTTGACAATGATTTGTCATTAGTTGTCCTCTCGTTTTAATAAGCGAGAAGCCTTCTTCTAGACTCAACATTCCACTAGCGATTAGGGAAGAATACTCTCCTAAACTTAAGCCAGCCATATAGTCAATGGCTGGCAACTTTGCTTGTATACTTTCATAAATCGCTAGACTCGTTGCTGCAATGGCAACTTGCGCATAACGAGTTTCTTGGAGAGCCTCAAAATCATCCGTAATCCATTGACGTACAGGGTAGTTTGTTAAAGTTTCAATTTTTTCATAAACAGCTCGTGCTTCTGGAAATGTGCGGGCAAAATCCTGCCCCATCTCTTTATATTGAGCACCTTGGCCGTTAAATATAATGGCTAACGACATAAATCTCCCTCTTTATTCGAAGTAGTGTCCACGTTTTTCATAAATCTTTTGAGCTTCATTCACATAATCTAAAATAATTTCTTCAACGGTCCCTTCTTCATTGACTAGACCGGCAATTTGGCCAGCCATCATGGAACCTGTTTTAGTGTTTCCTTCAACCACTGCTCGGTATAAAGCCCCACTTCCTAATTTTTCCAATTCTGAAAAATCAGGTTGTTCATCACTTGTAATCGACTTTTGAATGGCTAAATATTCTTTAGTTAATTGATTTCTTAGAACGCGAACAGGATGTCCGGTAATTTCTCCCGTTACTGTAGTAGAAATATCTTTTGCTTTTAAAATTTGTTGTTTAAAGTTTTTATGCGCGTTCGATTCTTTCGCCACAACAAATCGTGTTCCGACTTGAATTCCTTCCGCTCCGAGCATTAGTCCTGCTGCCATCGCACGACCATCACCAAAGCCTCCTGCTCCAATGACAGGAATTGAGACGGCATCTACCACTTGTGGGAGCAAGGCCATCGTTGTCAGACGTCCAATGTGACCCCCTGCTTCCATACCTTCAACAACAATAGCATCTGCCCCAATTCGCTCCATACGTTTTGCGACAGCAACAGAAGCTACAACAGGGATAACCACTATCCCTGCTTCTTTAAAGCGTTCCATATATTTGCTAGGGTTTCCAGCACCGGTTGTAATAATTTTCACGGATGGTTCTTCAATTAAATAATCAACAACGGCATCTACATGAGGACTTAAAAACATCGCATTTACCGCGAAAGGTTTGTCCGTTTTTTGTTTCATTTCTTCCACTTTTTTACGAACAACTTCTACCGGATCATGCCCGGTTCCGACTATTCCAAGTCCTCCTGCATTGGATACTGCACTTGCTAAATCTGGATCAGCTACCCATGCCATGGCCCCTTGAATAATAGGATATTTTATATTCAATAATTCCGTAATCGCTGTTTTCATTCATGACATCCTTTTCACTGTAATTGCGGGAGGTACTTATTCTTTAGTTGCTTCGATGTGATCAACTAATTGTTGAACGGTTTGAATATTCTCATCCGTTTCAATGACAATATCCAATTCATCTTCAATCTCACTTAACACTTGGAAAATATCTAAGCTATCTGCTTCTAAATCTTCGGTAAAGTTTGTTTCTGGTGTAATTGTATCTTTGTCTACCTCTAATTGATCTGCAATAATATCAATAACTGTGTCTTTAATCATTTGTAAATTCCTCCATATTTTTTTAAATTGTTAAACTAATTTGACCCCACGCTAAACCTGCGCCATATCCGACCAACACGACTTTTTGCGTGCTGTTTAAATGGATAGTTCCTTCTTTAACCAATTGGTCCAGAAGAATTGGGATACTTCCAGCTGACGTATTCGCTACTTTGTCAATGTTTGCTGGAATTTTATTAAGACTTACTCTTAATTTTTTTGCTAGTATTTCAATAAAGCGATAATTTGCTTGATGGCCAATTAAATAATCGAAATCTTTTGCATAGTCTTGGATAAAGTTTGAAAGCGACGGGATGACTTGACGTAAAACGAAATTAAAGACTTCACGTCCATCCATCGTCATTTGACCATTTTGTTTTTTCTCCGCTGGCACATAAATCGAATTTTTTGGATCCGGTAAACTAATTAATTCACTCTGATAGTTTTCTAACCCTTCCCCATTATGTTTAATCAATACCGCTCCAGCGCCATCTCCAAAGAGAATTGACGTACTTCGATCTTCAAAGTTCAAAATATTGCTCATTTTTTCCGCCCCAATCACCAAGGTGTAACCCGATGATTGACTGCGACTAATTTTTTCAGCCACTTCTAGAGCCATTATGAAACCTGAACAAGCCCCACTGATATCAAAAGCTAGAGCTTGTTTGATTCCTAGCCCACGTTGAACTTGACTCGCAACTGAAGGTGTCGGCAAACAGGAAGACATCGTCGCAACAAGGATCAGCTGAATCTCTTGAACAATTTCTGCATCCAGCTGCTTTAATAGATTTTTAGCAGATTGAATGGCTAAATCACTCACCGTTTCATTTTCAAAAGCAAAATGACGTTGATGAATGCCTGTTCGTTGGGTAATCCATTCATCATTTGAATCAATTCCCGTCCGCTTGATCAGTTCTTTATTTGTTAATATTTTTTCAGGTAAATAAGAACCTGTCGCAACTATCCTACTCATTCAACTCTTCTTTCCTTATCTTATCCTAGTCTTTTTACAAAGATTGACTTTTTTATAACCATCTGCTGCTTTTCGAATAAACATACCCGTTATTTCGTTCATCTTTATGTACAATTATCGAAATTTGTTTATTCGATGCTCCTGATTTTAGCTTACTACATTTTCTTTGTCAACATTTTTTGAAATCTGTTCATTAATTCTTCAAAATTTTCTTTCTTAATAAAAGAGCCTATAACCTTATTATGCTCGTATTTCTTCTTCTAAATTTTATTCCAAATCCTTAAATGTTAACTTTTCCTTAAATTGGTAAAAAGTCATTTTTCTCTTTATAAAGATTTTTTGGGAATTTCTTTATTTGTAATTATTCTAAATAGATGGTAATCTATTA
>Ga0079225_10001428_pt1 | contig 13376 bp, 13 predicted proteins | sample Poulit2012_FD_76344 | JGI IMG/M metagenome (GOLD analysis project Ga0079225, IMG submission 76344) | Agricultural soil microbial communities from Georgia to study Nitrogen management - Poultry litter 2012 | ecosystem: Environmental > Terrestrial > Soil > Agricultural land | place: USA: Georgia...
CAATCCGCTCAAACGGGGCCGCGGCTGGCAGTCGATCAACGACGTAGAGATCGCCGTCGCGGAGTACGTCGATTGGTATAACCACCGACGCGTCCACGGCGAGCTGGGTCAGCGCTCCCCAGCCGAGGCCGAGAAGGCGTACTGGACCACGCGCTACGATCAACCCGCCGAGCTCACCCGGGCACGGTGACAGACAACGAAGCCTGCATCAGACCCGGGGCGCAACAGATGATGCCGCATGACCAACCCGGCAGACGCCGCTGACCCCCACGGCCCACCGCGCCCGACGAGCCCACTCTCACCGTCCGCGCGGCGCGATGAGCAACCCGATCTCCCGGCGTACCCAGCACACCCGCTCCCGGCGCAGCTCCTCCCACGTCGAGTAGCGGTACCGGAACACCCGGGCCCGCACCCACACCGGCCGCTCGCCGTCGAACGGGTCGTGGCGCAGCAGCCGCAGCGTCGCGGGGTCGGCCTCGAGCAGCCGGTCGAGGAACGGCAGGAACCAGGTGAGCTGCGCCGACGAGCCGAGCCCGAGGAACCACATGCCCCAGTCGAGCCGCAGGTGGTAGGGCGCGAACTGGCGCGGCCACCGCCCCGGCGGGCCGGGTTTGCCGCGGAACACGTACTCCTGCCAGTCGTCCTCGGTCGGGTCGGTCTCCCGGGTGCCCTCGACGACGACCTCGTCCCGCTGTCGGGTGATCGACCCGAAGGCCCCGTATGCGCCGACGAGGTGGAACGGGTTGAACGAGGCGTTCATCCGCTGCCGCCGCGAGAGCAGGTTGCGGGCGGGCCACCAGCTCAGGACGAGCACCAGCGCCCCCACGGCGATGACGACGACGGTGAACCACAGCGGCGTCGTCGTCTCGCCCGGCGCGGGCACGAGACCGGGCAGCACCCCGGCCACGACGTCGTCACCGACGGCGGAGAAGGTGATGACGATGGTCAGCCAGTTGAGCCAGGCGAAGTTCCCCGACGTCACCAGCCACAGCTGGGTGATGACGATGACGGCGGCCGCCCAGGTCGCCACCGGCTGCGGTGTGAGGACGAGGAACGGCACGACGAGCTGGGTGACGTGGTTCGCCGCCACCTCCACGCGGTGGAGCGGACGCGGCAGGTGGTGGAAGAACCAGCTGAGCGGCCCGGGCATCGGCTGCGTCTCGTGGTGGTAGTACAGGGCGGTGAGGTCCCGCCACGCCGGGTCGCCCCGCAGCTTGATGAGGCCGGCGCCGAACTCCACCCGGAAGAGCAGCCAGCGGAACGCGACCAGCGTGACGACCGGTGTGCCGGTGCGGTCCGAGCCGAGGAACGCGGCGAGGAACCCGGCCTCCAGGAGCAGCGACTCCCACCCGAAGGCGTAGAAGATCTGCCCCACGTTCACGACCGAGAGGTACAGCCCGTAGAGCGCGAGGAACACGAGCATCGGCACCCACGGTGGGCCCTGCTGCGGCAGCCCGACCATGACGGCGACCGCCAGCACCAACCCCGCCCAGCCCACCGCGCGCAGCAGCCGGTCGGAGTAGTGCCAGTGGAACAGGCTGGGGGAGGAGCGCGCCGGCACCCGGGCGGTGAACCGGGGGACCGGCAGCAGCCCGCGCTCCCCGAGCAGCGCCGGGAACTGGTGGAGCACCGCGACGAACGCGACGACGTAGAGCAGCGCGACTCCACGCTGCAGCACGAAGCGTGCCACCTCGTACCCGTCGGCGACGAACCAGTCCACGGCTCTCTCCTGGCGACCATGGAACACGAGCCGCGCGCGACGTGCATCCCGCCGCGTGTGCCCGGGGGAGGGTGGCGGGTGGGCATACTGTGAGCGATCATCCACGACGGGAGGGACGCGCTCGATGGTGCCGCCACAGCGTTCGCCGGCTCCGACCCTCGACACGGTCGCCGCCCGCGCGGGCGTCTCGCGCGCCACCGCCAGCCGGGTCCTCAGCGGTGACCCCCGGGTCAGCGACCGCGCCCGCGAGGCCGTGCGCACCGCGGCGGCCGAGCTCTCCTACGTGCCCCGCCAGGCCGCGAGGTCTCTCGTCACCCGCCGCAGCGACGCGCTCGCCTTCGTCGTCGCGGAGTCGGGGGAGCGGTTCTTCGCCGACCCGTTCTTCGCCGGGGTGCTCCGCGGCGCCCAGGCGGCCGCCGCCGAGCGCCGTCGCCAGCTGCTCTTCGTCGTCGTCGGCGACGACGACGACCGCACCCGCCTCGAGGAGTACGCCGCCGGCGGTCACATCGACGGCGCGATGTTCCTTTCGGTCCACGGCGACGACCCCCTGCCCGGCCGCGTGCAGCGCCTCGGTGTCCCGGTCGTCCTCGCCGGCCGCCCGGCCGGCCGACGCACCGCGCTGCCCTACGTGACGCCGGACAACGTCACCGGCGGCCGGTTCGCCGCGCAGGCACTCCTCGCGCGCGGCACCCGTCGCCCGGCCACCATCACCGGCCCCGCGGACATGACCGCCTCGGTCGACCGGCTCGCCGGCTTCCGCGCCGAGCTGGCCGAGCACGGCATCGAGCTGCGCGACGACCACGTCGTCGAGGGGGACTTCTCCATCAGTGGCGGCTACCGCGCGATGCACCGGTTGCTCGCCGGCGGCGTGGAGCCCGACGGCCTGTTCGCCGCCAACGACCTCACCGCGGTCGGCGCGCTGCGCGCGCTGCGTGACCGCGGTCTGCGGGTCCCGCAGGACGTGGCCGTCGTCGGGTACGACGACGTCCCCGTCGCCGCCGACGCCGACCCCGCACTCACGACGGTGCGACAGCCGCTGGAGGCGATGGGCCGCCAGATGGCCCGCATCCTCATCGACCTCGCCGACGGTCGGCAGGCGACGTCGGTGACCCTCGGCGTCGAGCTCGTCACCCGCGACTCCGCCTGACCCGCGGGACGGACGTCCGGCCGCACCCTTGACACCTGCACGCCGTCGTGGGAACACTGTGGGAGCGCTTCCACAACTACCACGGCAGGGGACGCGGCCAACGGCAGGCGGCGGTCCCCGGGTCAGGAAGGTCTGGCCCGTGCCCGACCAGACGGCCGCCCGGCCGGGAGGAGAGGAACCATGCACACCACACGGAGCAGGGCCGCGGTCGCGGTCGCGGCCATGACGGCGGGCGCGCTCGCGCTGTCCGCCTGCGGGGACGGTCCCAGCGAGGACTCGGCCGCCGCCGACGGCGACGGGAAGACCACGCTCACCGTCTCCCTGTTCGGCACCTTCGGCTACGAGGAGTCCGGGCTCTTCGAGCAGTACATGGCGGAGAACCCCGACATCCGGATCGAGTACGAGTCCACGCAGGGGGAGGACAAGTACTGGCCGGCGCTGCAGACCAAGCTCAACTCCGGCAGCGGCACCGCCGACGTCCAGGGGATCGAGGTGGCCCGGATCTCCGAGGTCATCGCCAACCAGGCCGACCTGTGGACCGACCTGCGCGAGACCGCCGCCGCGGACCGGATCGGCGACTACGTCGGCTGGAAGGCCGACGCCGCCACCACCGCCGACGGACGCGTGCTCGGCCTGGGCACCGACATCGGCCCGATGGCGCTGTGCTACCGCTCCGACCTGTTCGAGGAGGCCGGCGTCCCCAGCGACCCCGACGAGCTCGCCGCCCGGCTCGGCTCGTGGGAGGACTTCATCGCCCTCGGTGAGGAGTTCCAGGCCGGTGCCCCGGAGGGGACCGCGTTCCACGACTCCGCCGGTGGCCTGTACAACGCCATCGTCTCCACCGAGGAGCAGATCTACTACGACCAGGGCGGTGAGCTCGTCCTGGAGAGCAACCCGGCCGTCCGGCGTGCCTTCGACCTCGCCGCCCAAGCGGGGCAGAGCGGCCTGACCGCCCGCCTGGAGCAGTTCGTCGACCCGAGCTGGGACGGTGGTTTCGGCAGCGGCACCTTCGCCTCCATCGCCTGCCCCTCGTGGATGATCGGCTACATCAAGGGCAAGGCCGGTGACGCCGGCGCCGGCAAGTGGAACATCACCACCCTGCCCGGGGGCCAGGGCGGCAACTGGGGCGGCTCGTACCTCGGCATCCCCGCCGTGAGCGAGCACAAGGAGGAGGCGGCCGCGCTCATCGCCTGGCTCACCGACGCCGAGCAGCAGGCCACCGTCTTCGCCAACGTCGGCAACTTCCCCTCCAACACCGGCGCGATCGATCTCGTCGCCGACACCACCGACGACTACTTCAACGGCGCCCCGATCGGTGAGATCTTCAGCAGCTCCGCCGCGAACGCCCCGACCCAGATCCTCGGCCCGGGCGACGGCGTGGCGAAGAACGCCCTGGTCCAGGCGCTCCTGTCGGTGGAGGCCAACGGCGTGAACCCCGACGACGCGTGGCAGGCCGGCGTCACCCAGACGGTCGGCCAGCTGGGCTGACCCCGGCGCGGGCGGGTTGCGTGCCCCCGCCCGCCCGGGGCGCCCCGCCGTCCTGACCCGGCACCGAGGAGGAGCCATGACATCGACCGCGCCGGCCCGGCCCGTCAGTGCCGCTCGGCCGCCCGACCCGCCACCCGCGCCGGACCCGCCGCCCCGACCCACCTGGCGTTCACGGCTCTTCCGGTGGGAGGCGGCGTCCGCGCCCTACGTCTACGTCGCGCCCTTCTTCCTGCTCTTCGCCGCCTTCGGGCTCTTCCCGCTCGTCTACACGGTGTGGGTCAGTCTCCACGAGTTCCGGCTCGGCGCGGAGATGACCTGGGTGGGCCTGGACAACTTCGCCTGGCTGTTCAGCAACCCGAAGTTCTACAACGCGCTGCTCAAGACGGTCACCATCGGCATCCTGTCGACGGTGCCCCAGCTGCTGCTCGCCCTGGGCCTGGCGCACCTGCTCAACTACCGGATGCGGGCCCGGAACTTCTTCCGGGTGTCGATGATCATGCCCTACGCGACCTCGGTGGCCGCGTCCACGCTCGTCTTCGCCCAGATCTTCGGCCGGGACGGCGGCTTCGCGAACTGGCTCATCTCGCTCGTCGGGATGGACGCCATCGACTGGCGCAACGGCAACCTCACTGCCCAGATCGCGATCTCGGTCATCGTGACGTGGCGGTGGACCGGCTACAACGCCCTCATCTACCTCGCCGGGATGCAGTCCATCCCGTACGACCTCTACGAGGCCGCCGCCCTGGACGGGGCGAGCCGCTGGCAGCAGTTCCGGTACATCACCCTGCCCGGTCTGCGCCCGACGATCCTGTTCACCGTCGTCGTCTCGACGATCGGGGCGAGCCAGCTCTTCGGCGAACCACTGCTCTTCGGCGGCGGCATGCCGAACGGAGGCGCGGTCAACCAGTACCAGACCCTCGGTCTGTTCATGTACCAGCAGGGATGGCAGTTCGGCAGCCTCGGCCGCGCGGCGGCGGTCGCCTGGGTGACCTTCCTCCTCATCGTCGTCCTCGTCCTGGTCAACACCGCGCTCGTGCGGCTGCGTACCCGGCAGGGCATCGACGACGGCGGTGAGCGCTGATGGCCACCCTCGCCCGCCCGCTGCCGGCCACGGTCCACCCCCCGGCGCGCCGCCCCCGGCGCGGCACCCACAGCGCCGGGCCGGTGGCCTACGTCGTCCTCGGCGTCACCGCACTGCTCTTCGTCGCGCCGTTCTACTACATGCTCGTCGCCGCGAGCCGGCCGATGTCCGAGATGGTGCAGTCCCCGCCGCCACTCACTCCCGGCCCCTACCTGTGGGACAACATCCGTACGGCGCTGGACCAGCAGAACATCGGGCTCGCGATCACCAACTCGGTCATCGTCTCCGGGACCATCACGGCGGCCACCCTGCTGTTCTGCACCCTCGCCGGGTTCGCCTTCGCCAAGCTCCGCTTCCGCGGGAGGAAGAAGCTGTTCACCCTGACCATCGGGACGATGATGATCCCGCCCACGCTCGGGGTCGTCCCGCTCTACATGGTCATGGCCGAGCTCGACCTCGCCGGCCGGCTCGCCGCGGTCATCCTGCCCACGCTTGTCACCGCCTTCGGCGTCTTCTTCATGCGCCAGTACCTGGTCCAGACGCTGCCCGACGAGCTGCTCGAGGCCGCCCGGATGGACGGCGCGACGTCACTGCGCACCTTCTGGAGCATCGTCCTGCCCATCGCCCGGCCCGGGATGGCCGTGCTCGGGATGCTCACCTTCATGACCGCCTGGAACGACTTCTTCTGGCCGGTCATCGCCCTCAACTCCTCCAACCCCACCGTCCAGGTCGCGCTGAACAACCTCGGCAGCGGCTACGTCCCCGACACCGCGATCATCATGGCCGGCACCCTCGTCGGGACGCTGCCGGTCGTGGTCGTCTTCGTCGCCCTCGGACGCCAGATCGTCAGCGGCATCATGGCCGGCGCGGTCAAGGGCTGACACCCACCCCACCAGGAGAAAGGAGCGGGGCGCCCGGACGCCCCGACCACACCATGACCACCCAGACCCGTCCCGCGCAGGCCCCCACGACCCAGCCCACCCCGGACCCGCGGCTGCCCCACGACTTCGTGTGGGGCGTGGCCACCGCCGCCTACCAGATCGAGGGGGCGGTGGACATCGACGGCCGCACCCCGTCCATCTGGGACACCTTCAGCCACACCCCGGGCAAGGTGGCCGGCGGCGACACCGGCGACGTCGCCGACGACCACTACCACCGCTTCCGCGAGGACGTCGCCCTGATGAAGGAGCTCGGCGTCCAGTCCTACCGCTTCTCCATCGCCTGGCCGCGGATCACCCCGCAGGTCACCGCCCAGACCCTGGGCCCGGTCAACGAGGCCGGCATCGACTTCTACTCCCGGCTCGTCGACGAGCTCCTCGCCGCCGGGATCACGCCGGCCGCCACCCTCTACCACTGGGACCTGCCCCAGGCGCTGGAGGACGCCGGTGGCTGGCCGCAGCGCGCCACGGCCGAACGCTTCGCCGAGTACGCCGCCGTCGTCGCCGACCGGCTGGGGGACCGCATCGGCACCTTCATCACCCTCAACGAGCCGTGGTGCTCGGCCTTCCTCGGCTACGGCAGCGGGGTGCACGCCCCCGGCCGCACCGACCACGCCGCGGTGCTCGCCGCCGTCCACCACCTCAACCTCGCCCACGGCCTGGCCACCACCGCCATCCGCGCGCGCCGGCCCCGGGCGACCGTGGGCCTGACCCTCAACCTCGCCTGGGTCCGCCCGCTCGGGCAGCGGGCCGAGGACGCCGCCGCCGCCCACCGGGTCGACGGCCTGCAGAACCGGGTGTTCCTCGACCCGGTGCTGCGCGGCAGCTACCCGCGCGACGTGCTCACCGCCACGTCGGGCGTCTCCGACTGGTCCTTCGTCCGCCCGGGCGACCTCGACCTCGTCCACCAGCCGCCCGACGTCCTCGGCGTCAACTACTACAGCCCCACTGTGGTGCGCGCCTTCGACGGCGTGGGGCAGCGGCAGGAGGCCGACGGCCACGGCGACGGCGCGGTGAGCCCGTGGCCCGCGTGCGAGGACGTCGAGTTCCCGCAGCAGCCCGGCCCGTACACCGACATGGGATGGCCGGTGGACGCGCGCGGGCTCAGCGAGCTCCTCGTGCGGATGCACCGCGAGTACCCCGGCCCCGCGCTCGTCGTCACCGAGAACGGGGCCGCTTTCCCCGACGTCGTCGGACCCGACGGCACCGTCCAGGACGACGACCGCATCGCCTACCTGCGCGCGCACGTGCGCGCCGTCGGGGACGCCGTCGAGGCCGGGGCGCCCGTGCGCGGGTACTACCTGTGGTCGCTGCTCGACAACTTCGAGTGGGGCTACGGCTACGCCAAGCGGTTCGGCATCGTCCACGTCGACTACACGACGCTGCAGCGGACCCCCAAGGCCAGCGCCCACTGGTACGCCGCGCTCATCCGGGCACACCGGGCCTGACGGCGCGGGTCAGGCCAGACCGGCCTCCCGGGCACGGATCGCCGCCTGCACCCGAGAGGTGCAGCCGAGCTTGGCCAGCACCCGCGACACGTGCGTCTTGGCCGTCGCCTCGGTGATCCCCAGCGCCTCGGCCAGCCCCGCGTTCGACAACCCCTGCCCCAGCCCGGCGAGCACCTCGCGCTCCCGCTCGGTGAGGGCGGCGACGTCGGCCGGGACCTCCGGCTCGGTGTGCTCGGGGGCCCGGGCGAACTCGGCGAGGAGCCGGCGGGTCACCTCCGGGGCGACCACCCCCTCCCCGGCGGCCACCCGGCGGACGGCGTCGGTCAGCGTCGCGGCGTCGGCGGTCTTGAGCAGGAACCCGGCCGCACCCGCCCGCAGCGCCCCGAAGACGTACTCGTCGAGGTCGAAGGTGGTGAGCACGAGGACGTCGGCGAGCCCGTCGGCGACGATGGCCCGGGTGGCAGCGATCCCGTCGGTGCCGGGCATGCGGATGTCCATGAGGACGACGTCGGGCCGCAGCGCCCGGGCGTTGGTCACCGCGGCCGCACCGTCGGCGGCCTCGCCCACGACGGTGAGGCCGTCGGCGGCCTCGAGAATAAGCCGCAGCCCGGAGCGGATGGCGGCGTGGTCGTCGGCGATGAGCACCCGGACGGTCACCGGTCCTCCTCGGTGGGGATGGCGGCCCGCACCCGCCAGCGGTCGCCGTCGGGTCCGGCGTGGAACGTGCCGCCGAGCGCCTCGGCGCGCTCGCGCATGGTGAGCAGCCCGACCCCGGAGGACCCCTCCGACGGTACGGTCCCGCAGGATGTTCCCGACGTCGCGACGGGGCGCGCGGCGACGTCGTTGGCGACCTCGATACGCAGCGCGCCGGCGTCGTGGTCGAGCGTGACCTCCACCGGCCCGCCGCCACCGTGCCGCAGCGCGTTGGCCAGCGCCTCCTGGACGATGCGGTAGGCGGCCTGGTCGACGGCCGCCGGCAGCGTCGGCCGCTCCGGCGCGGTGAGCCTCACCGCCATCCCTTCGCCGCGGAAGCCGGCGACGAGCCCGTCGAGCTCGTCCAGCCGGGCGGGACTCGTGCGGGGCTCGTCCCCGGTGCGGAGGAGGTCGATCATCGAGCGCATCTCGCGCAGCGCGGCGACGCTGGAGGTCCGGATGGCCGACAACGCCTCCCGGTCGCGCCGGGCCGGGGGTTCCTCGGCGTCGGGCCGCGGCACGGCCAGTGCCGCCTCGGCGTGGATCGCGATCGCCGACAGGTGGCTGGCCAGCGCGTCGTGGATGTCCCCGGCCATGCGGGTGCGCTCGGCGTGGACCACCTCCTGCTCCCGCAGCTCACCGATCCGGGCGAGGTCACGCGCCCGGGCCGAGGCCAGCGCGGCGAGCTCGGCCTGCTGCCGCACCGAGCGGCCCCACCACAGCGGGGTGCCGAGCAGCGCGAAGAGGAGGAGGGCGATGTTGGCCGTGTCGCGCAGGTCCCCGGTGGCGACGAAGGTCGCCGCCGCACCGCCGACGACGCAGACGACCACGCCGACCCCCAGCCGCCGCAGCGCGCGGGCGCTCACGCGCAGCGCGGCGGAGTAGATGAGGTCGAGCAGCGCGATCGTCACCCCGACGCTGCCGCCGAGCGCGACGTCGACGCCGAAGACCGCGAGGCCGGCGCCCAGGCAGAGCAGCGGCCGGCGCGCCTTGCCGAGCATGACGGCGCAGATCGCGACGAGGGTGAGGAGGAAGACCCACCGGTCGACGTCCGCGACGAGGGGTGCCCGCCCACCACCGAGCGTGCCGACGAGCCCGACCGCGAGCAGGAGCACCCCGATGAGGAAGGTGCTCACCGCGTCGCTGACGACGCGGCCACGCTCCGAGCCGCGCACCCGCTCCCGCCACACCAGTCCCAGCCGTTGCACGCTCCCATCCCAGCACAGCCGCCGGCGGGGCAGGTCCGTCGAAGGATGTACGTCGCACCACGGCCCCGTCGGTCCGACGGCCGACGACGCCCCGCCGTGCCCCGCGGGAGCGTCGGGGGCATGACGACTGCAACCCTCGCCGCGCTGGGTGCCCTCGCCCTCGTCGACTCGACGAGCTTCGGCACGCTGCTCATCCCGATCTGGTTCCTCCTCACCCCGGGGCGGGTGCGCGTCGGGCGCATCCTCGTCTTCCTCGGCACGGTGGCCGGGTTCTACCTCCTCCTCGGCCTCGCCCTCGTCGCCGGGGCAGACGCCCTCCTCGGCGACCTCGCGGGCCTGCTCGACGACCCCGTCGTCGCGCGGCTCCAGCTCGTCCTGGGAGTCGGGCTCCTCGTGGGCAGCTTCTTCATCGGCCGCCGTCGGACGGGTGAGGCCGCCGGGTCCGGGCGGCTGCTGCGGTGGCGTGCCCGGGCGATGGGGACCGAGACCGACGCCGGTGTCGGCGGCCTCGTCGCGCTGGCGCTCGGCGCCGCGGCGCTGGAGGTCGCCACGATGCTGCCCTACCTCGCCGCCACCGGGATCATCGGCTCCTCGGGGCTCGGCGGTCCGGCGCGGGTCGGGGTGCTGGCCGCCTATTGCCTCGTCATGGTGCTGCCGGCGCTGGTCCTCCTCGGCGGCCGGCTCGCGGCGCAGCGGAGCGTGGAGCCGCTGCTCCGCCGCGTGGCGGCGTGGATGGAGCGCAGCGGCGCGGAGACGACGTCGTGGGTGGTCGGCATCGTCGGCTTCCTCGTCGCCCGCGACGCCCTGGGCCGGATGCCCGACCTGCTGCCCTTCCTCCAGGCGCTGTGACCACCTCTCGCCGAGGGCGCGCCCCACCCACGGAGCCCGGTCCGACGGGACCGACAGGCACGGTCACGGACACCCCTCCGCCGGTCGGCGGGATGGCCACCCGCCGACCGGCGGAGGGGATGATTCCTGCCCGGGACGTCGCTGCGCACCGGCGGGAGTCGGTAGCCTGGCCCGATGACCAACGCGAGCACCATCGTTCCGCGCGCCGACGGCCGCGCCCCCGACGAGCTCCGTGAGGTCCGGTTCACCCGAGGCTGGCTGGAGCACGCCGAGGGCAGCGTCCTGGTGGAGTTCGGCTCCACCCGGGTGCTGTGCGCGGCGTCGTTCACCGAGGGCGTCCCGCGCTGGCTCCGGGGCTCGGGCCAGGGCTGGGTGACCGCCGAGTACGCGATGCTGCCCCGCTCCACCAACACACGCAGCGACCGCGAGTCGGTCAAGGGCAGGGTCGGTGGCCGTACCCACGAGATCTCCCGGCTCATCGGCCGTTCGCTGCGCGCCGTCATCGACGTCGGCGCGCTCGGGGAGAACACCATCGTCCTGGACTGCGACGTCCTCCAGGCGGACGGTGGGACGCGCACCGCCGCCATCACCGGCGCCTACGTCGCGCTCGCCGACGCCGTCACGTGGGGGCTCGAGCACGGCGCCATCGAACAGCGCAGCACCCCGGTGCTCACCGACTCCGTCGCCGCGGTGAGCGTCGGCATCGTCGACGGACAGCCCGTCCTCGACCTGCCCTACGTCGAGGACGTCTCCGCCGAGACCGACATGAACGTCGTCGTCACCGGCTCCGGCGGCTTCGTCGAGGTGCAGGGCACCGCGGAGCGCAAGCCCTTCGAGCGGCACGAGCTCGACGAGCTCCTCGACCTGGCGGTCACCGGGGCGGCCAAGCTCACCGAGCTGCAGCGGGCAGCGCTCGCCGCACCGCTGCCGCGCCGGTGAGCGGCGGCGCTGTGGCGCCACGGCTCGTCCTCGCCACCCACAACGCGCACAAGGTCGCCGAGCTCCGGGCCATCCTCACGCCGGAGCTGCCCGACCTCGACCCGGCGTCCGTGGTCGGCGCCGCCGACCTCGAGGCCCCCGAGCCGGTGGAGGACGGCGTCACCTTCGCCGAGAACGCCCTGGTCAAGGCCCGGGCCCTGGCCGCCGCCACCGGCCTTCCGGCCGTCGCGGACGACTCCGGCCTCGCCGTCGACGTCCTCGGCGGGGCTCCGGGCATCTTCTCCGCGCGCTGGGCCGGGCGGCACGGTGACGACCGGGCCAACCTCGAGCTGCTCCTCGCCCAGCTCGCCGACGTCCCGGCCGCCCACCGTGGCGCGCGGTTCGTCTGCGCCGCCGCGCTGGTGACTCCCGACGGCGAGGAGGTCGTGGAGACCGGCACCATGCCGGGGCGGCTGCTCACCGAGCCGCGCGGCAGCGGGGGCTTCGGCTACGACCCGATCCTCCAGCCGGAGGGGGAGACCCGCTCCGCGGCCGAGCTCAGCCCGGAGGAGAAGAACGCCATCTCCCACCGGGGCAAGGCCTTCCGGGCGCTCGTCCCGCACATCGTGCGCGCCCTCACGCGCTGACCGTCGCGTGCCCTCAGGCGCTGAGCGTCAGCTCAGCGGGACGCCGTCGGCGCTGCGGGAGTAACTGCCCACCTTGTCGGTGAGGAGCAGGATGATCTCGACGATCACCCACACCCACAGCGGCACGAGCAGGAAGATGCCCACGACGAGCCACGCCGTCAGCGTGCCGAGGACCCCGATGCCCAGCTGGACGAACCCGCGGCCGTTGTAGCCGAGGTAGAAGTTGTGGATGCCGTACACGCCGAAGAAGAAGGCGAGCACCGCCGCCACGAAGCGTGACTTCTGGGCCACCGCGTAGGGGTACGGCGTCGGGTAGGCCTGGCCGTACGGCCCCGCCGCGGCCTGCTGCCCGTAGGCCTGGGGCGTCTGTTGCCCGTAGGCCTGGGCCTGGGGCGCGTGCTGCCCGTAGGCCGGGGAGTAGGGCACCTGCTGCCCGTCGGCGGCCTGGTGCGGCGGCCCGTAGGGGGAGGGGAGCTGCCCGCCGGGGTAGGCCTGCGGCCGGTACGGGGCCTGGGACGGGGAGGACGGTTCCGGCTGCCCGTAGGGCGCCTGCCCGCCGTACTGCGGCTCCGTGGCCTGCGAGTACGGGACGGGGAGCGACGCCTGGGGCACCGGCGGCACAGGCAGGTCGGGGAAACGTTCGGTCAATCGTGCTCCTCGGCGAGGGGGTGGAGGCTGGAGGGGCCTCGACCGTGGGGCCCACCCGGCTACACATACCACGCCGGGACCGCTCACCGAGCGCGCCGGCGGTGGGGAGGACTCCCCATGACGAGCCGGGCCACCAGCCGCCAGCCGAGGAACAGCGCGCCGAGCACCCCGAGCGCCACGAGGAGGAACGGCACCGCCGTCCCGCCACCGAGCGCCGCTCGCAGGGCCATCCCGCCGGCCCAGGTGACCAGCCAGGCGACCACGCCTCCGGGCCACAGCCGTGTCGGGCCGTGCCGGACCAGCGCCGTGGCCACGAGACGCGCGACGAGGAAGGGCAGCGCCACCTCGAGCACGTCACCGAGGGAGCGGCCGCCCTCATGCGCCCCGCGGCCGAGGTAGGCGAAGAGAAGGACGGCGGCCGCGTCGAGGAGCGTGGCGAGCCCCCGCCGCGTCCAGGTCTCGTGGGGGTCGCCGGATGCGACGGTCCTCGGTGCCGGGCGGCTGGTCACTGCAGCCGGCCCACGTGCCCGAGCGCCTGACGCAGCAGCGTGCCGTGGCCGTCGACCAGCTCCGCCTGCACCTCGGGCAGCA
>Ga0079225_10001429_pt1 | contig 13368 bp, 8 predicted proteins | sample Poulit2012_FD_76344 | JGI IMG/M metagenome (GOLD analysis project Ga0079225, IMG submission 76344) | Agricultural soil microbial communities from Georgia to study Nitrogen management - Poultry litter 2012 | ecosystem: Environmental > Terrestrial > Soil > Agricultural land | place: USA: Georgia...
ATTATGTTTATTTTAAGAGGTGAAGCAGTTGACAGGTCAAATGGTTCAATATGGTAGACATCGCCAGCGTAGAAGCTATGCTCGTATTAGTGAGGTTCTCGAGTTACCTAACCTGATAGAAATTCAAACAGCTTCTTATGAATGGTTTTTAGAAGAAGGGTTAAAGGAAATGTTCGAGGACATTTCACCGATCGAAGATTTCACAGGTAATTTATCATTGGAATTTATCGACTATAGTTTAGGAGAACCAAAATATTCAGTCGCTGAATCAAAGGAAAGAGACGTGACGTATAACGCACCCCTTCGTGTAAAGGTTCGCTTAATTAATAACAAAACAGGTGAGATTAAGGAACAAGAAGTGTTTATGGGTGACTTCCCGTTAATGACTGATACAGGGACGTTTATTATTAACGGTGCTGAGCGAGTAATTGTTTCACAGCTCGTTCGTTCCCCAAGTGTTTATTACAATATCAAGATGAACCCCAATGGACGAGAAGGGTTAACAGCAACTGTCATTCCAAATCGTGGCGCATGGTTAGAGATGGAGACAGATGCCCGGGATACCGTTTATGTTCGTATTGACCGAACACGTAAACTACCGATAACCGTCTTGTTACGTGCATTAGGGTTTAGTACAGATGAAGAAATTGTCGACTTGATTGGTGATAATGAGTATTTAAAAAACACGTTGGAAAAAGACAATACAGAAACAGCAGAAAAGGCGCTGTTAGAAATTTATGAACGTCTACGACCAGGTGAACCGCCGACAGTAGAAAACGCTAAAAGTTTGATCTATTCCCGCTTTTTTGACCCAAAGCGTTATGATCTCGCTTTTGTCGGTCGTTATAAAATTAATAAAAAACTCGATATTAAAAATCGTCTATTTAACCAAACGTTAGCTGAAACGATTGCCGATCCTGAAACAGGCGAAGTTTTAGCTCAAAAAGGTGACAAAATTGATCGTAAATTACTTAACAAATTAACACCTTATTTAGAGCAGGATGAAGATAAGTTAGGTGAAGAAACGGCCCAAATGCCTGAAGGTGTTGTTGATGAGCCGATTCGTTACCAGGCGATTAAGGTGTATGACCCAACTGACCCTGAAGGTGAACGGATTTTAAATGTTGTCGGTAATGCGGGTGTTGATGCAACGACAAAAAATATTATGCCTGTTGATATTATTGCATCGATTAATTACTTCTTTAACTTGTTACACACCGTTGGTCACACGGATGATATTGATCATTTAGGAAACCGTCGCTTACGTTCAGTCGGTGAATTGTTACAAAACCAATTTAGAATCGGACTTTCTCGAATGGAGCGAGTCGTTCGTGAAAGAATGTCTATTCAAGATACATCGAGTATTACACCACAACAACTTATTAACATTCGTCCAGTCATCGCTTCCATTAAGGAATTTTTCGGAAGTTCGCAACTATCTCAGTTTATGGATCAAACAAATCCGTTAGCTGAACTAACACATAAACGTCGTCTATCCGCGTTAGGCCCTGGTGGTTTAACACGTGAGAGAGCAGGATTTGAAGTGCGTGATGTTCATTACTCACACTACGGCCGAATGTGTCCGATCGAAACACCAGAGGGACCGAACATTGGACTAATTAACTCACTCTCATCATACGGACGCGTAAATAAGTTCGGATTTATTGAAACACCTTACCGTCGAGTAGATGCTGAAACCGGTCAAGTAACGGCAGCGATCGATTATTTGACAGCCGATGAAGAGGATAACTATGTTGTCGCTCAAGCAAACGCTATTCTTGATGATGAGGGTCATTTTGTTGAAGAAGAAGTTATTGCGCGTTTTCGTGGCGAGAACACTGTCGTTCCACGTCAAGAAGTCGATTATATGGACGTATCACCAAAGCAAGTCGTCTCGGCGGCTACAGCTTGTATACCGTTTTTAGAAAACGATGACTCTAACCGTGCACTGATGGGTGCGAATATGCAAAGACAAGCAGTTCCACTCATGCTCCCTGAAGCACCGATTGTCGGTACAGGAATGGAGTATGTATCAGGCAAAGACTCTGGCGCAGCCATTATTTGTCGTCACGATGGCATTGTCGAACGTGTAGATGCGAAAGAAATAACCGTTCGTCAAATAACGGATGTAGATGGCCAAGAAGTACAAGGCGATACTGATTATTATCCCTTGCAAAAATTTGTCCGTTCGAACCAAGGTACATGTTATAACCAACTACCGATTATCCAGGAAGGTGACCGTGTCAATAAAGGTGATGTTTTAGCAGATGGTCCATCGATGGAAAAAGGTGAGCTCGCCTTAGGACGTAACATTCTCGTTGGCTTTATGACATGGGAAGGATACAACTATGAAGATGCGATCATTATGAGTGAACGTCTTGTAAAAGATGATACGTATACATCGATCCACATAGAAGAATATGAAGCAGAATCCCGTGATACAAAGCTTGGACCTGAGGAAATTACAAGAGATATTCCTAACGTTGGTGAAGACGCTCTAAAAGACTTAGATGAAAATGGAATTATTCGTATTGGTGCTGAAGTGACGAATGGTGATATTTTAGTTGGAAAAGTCACCCCGAAAGGAATGACCGAACTAACAGCTGAAGAGCGACTGCTCCACGCCATTTTTGGTGAAAAAGCACGCGAAGTACGTGATACATCTTTACGTGTTCCGCACGGTGCTGGTGGAATTATTTTAGATGTAAAAATCTTCAACCGTGAAGATGGAGATGAATTGCCACCAGGTGTCAACCAACTTGTACGTGTTTATATTGTCCAAAAGCGTAAAATATCCGAAGGGGATATAATGGCTGGTCGACATGGGAACAAAGGGGTTATTGCAAAACTGTTACCGGAAGAAGATATGCCGTATTTAGCTGATGGAACCCCAATTGATGTTCTGCTTAATCCATTAGGTGTTCCATCCCGAATGAACTTAGGTCAAGTATTTGAACTTCATTTAGGTATGGCAGCCAAAGAATTAGGCATTCATATTGCATCACCTGTCTTTGATGGTGCAACAGAAGAAGATGTCTGGAAAACTCTAGACGAAGCAGGCATGCCTCGAGATGCCAAACAAGTCGTCTATGACGGACGAACAGGAGAGCCTTTTGACAATCGAGTCGCTGTAGGTATTTCCTATTTACTGAAGTTATCCCATATGGTCGATGATAAGATTCACGCTCGTTCAACCGGACCATATTCACTCGTTACACAACAACCACTTGGTGGTAAAGCACAATTTGGTGGTCAGCGTTTCGGGGAGATGGAAGTTTGGGCGCTTGAAGCTTACGGGGCCGCTTATACATTACAGGAACTATTAACCGTCAAATCAGATGATATCGTCGGACGTGTTAAGACGTATGAATCAATTGTCAAAGGTGATAACGTTCCAGAGCCAGGTGTTCCCGAATCATTTAAAGTACTCATTAAAGAACTACAAAGTCTTGGAATGGATGTTAAAATGCTTTCAAGTGACAAATCAGAAATTGATTTACGCGCTTTAGAGGAAGAAGAAACACAAGCAGCGAGCAAACTCAATTTAGAAGTTGAGCATCAATCATAACAGGTCATTTTTGGATTTAGTTCAAACGAATGGTGTTAATCACTGTTGATTAGCACCTATTCGTTAACGTTTATAGATCGTGTGTCTTAGAAGATATGAGATAAATATAGGGAGGTATACCCTTGCTAGATGTAAATAATTTTTCATTTATGAAAATCGGTTTAGCGTCACCTGAAAAAATTCGCTCATGGTCTTACGGTGAAATTAAAAAGCCTGAGACAATCAACTACCGAACATTAAAACCAGAAAAAGACGGCTTATTTTGTGAACGAATCTTTGGTCCGCAAAAAGACTGGGAGTGTCATTGCGGAAAATACAAACGAGTTCGATACAAAGGTGTCGTTTGTGATCGCTGTGGAGTTGAAATTACAAAATCAAAAGTACGCCGTGAACGAATGGGTCATATTGAATTAGCTGCACCTGTTACCCATATTTGGTATTTCAAAGGAATTCCAAGTCGAATGGGACTTATTTTAGATATGTCACCAAGAGCTTTAGAAGAAATTATTTACTTTGCCGCCTATGTTGTCACAGACCCAGGTGATACACCACTAGAGAAAAAACAACTATTATCGGAAAACGAATATCGTGAACACTACGAAAAGTATGGGAATACATTTAAGGCCGATATGGGTGCGGAAGCGATTCGGACATTATTGCAAGAAGTTGATTTAGATAAAGAAGTTGAACAATTAAAAGAAGAGCTAAAAACAGTAAAAGGCCAACGCCGTACCCGAGCGATTCGTCGCCTTGATGTTATGGAAGCATTTCGTCATTCCGGAAACGACACGACATGGATGGTTTTAGACGTTTTACCAGTTATCCCACCGGAAATTCGACCGATGGTTCAACTTGATGGGGGACGTTTTGCCACATCAGACTTAAACGATTTATACCGTCGAGTGATTAATCGAAACAATCGTTTAAAACGTTTATTAGATTTAGGTGCTCCGAGTATTATCGTACAAAACGAAAAACGAATGTTACAAGAAGCGGTCGATGCACTCGTTGATAACGGTCGGCGTGGTCGTCCAGTGACAGGACCAGGGAATCGTCCATTAAAATCTCTTTCCCATATGCTCAAAGGAAAGCAAGGGCGTTTTCGTCAAAACTTATTAGGAAAACGAGTTGATTATTCTGGCCGTTCAGTGATTGTTGTTGGTCCTGAGCTAAAAATGTATCAATGTGGGTTGCCAAAAGAAATGGCCCTTGAATTATTTAAGCCTTTCGTTATGAAGGAACTTGTTGATCGCGAAATTGCTCATAACATTAAATCTGCCAAACGGAAAATTGAACGTGTCCATCCAGATGTTTGGGCCGTTTTAGAAGATGTTATTAAAGAACATCCCGTACTACTCAACCGTGCACCGACATTACACCGTTTAGGGATTCAAGCGTTTGAGCCAACACTCGTCGAAGGAAGAGCGATTCAACTACATCCACTCGTTTGTACCGCTTATAACGCAGACTTTGATGGTGACCAGATGGCTGTTCACGTTCCGTTGTCAGCAGAAGCACAAGCAGAAGCACGTATTTTAATGCTCGCTGCCCAAAATATTTTAAACCCGAAAGATGGTAAGCCTGTCGTTACACCTTCACAAGATATGGTTTTAGGAAACTATTATTTAACAATGGAGCGTAAAGGTGCTATTGGTGAAGGGAAAATATTTAAAGATGGTAGCGAAGCGATTATGGCCTATGAAAATGGCTATGTCCATTTGCATACACGAATTGGCGTTCATGCTAGAGGCTTAAAAAACGAAACATTTACTGAGGAACAAAACAACAAATTACTTGTTACGACTGTAGGAAAAATTATTTTCAATGAAATTTTACCTAAATCGTTTCCATATATTAATGAGCCAACACGTGAAAACTTGGAGACGAGCACACCTGATAAATACTTTATTGACCAAGGCGTTAACGCCACTGAGGAAATTGCCTCTCGAGAGATAATCGAACCGTTCAAAAAAGGTATTTTAGGTGACATTATTGCAGAAGTGTTTAAACGATTCAAAATTAGTGAAACATCAAAAATGCTTGACCGCATGAAAGATCTTGGATTTCATTACTCAACCAAAGCAGGCATTACTGTCGGTGTTTCAGATATTGTTGTTTTAGAAGAAAAAGAAGCGATGTTACAAGAAGCTCAAGAAAAAGTTGACAATGTTCAAAAGCAATTCCGTCGCGGTTTGATTACTGATGATGAACGTTACGAGCGGATCATTGCTATTTGGACAGAAGTCAAAGATGATATTCAAGATAAATTAATGTTGACATTAAATAAAGAGAATCCAATCTATATGATGAGTGATTCCGGTGCTCGTGGTAATCCATCTAACTATACACAATTAGCAGGTATGCGTGGATTGATGGCTAACCCTGCTGGACGAATTATTGAACTACCCATTAAGTCTAGCTTCCGTGAAGGCTTAAGTGTTTTAGAATACTTTATCTCTACACACGGAGCACGAAAAGGATTAGCAGATACAGCCTTAAAGACAGCTGATTCCGGTTACTTAACAAGACGTTTGGTTGACGTTGCGCAAGATGTCATCGTCCGTGAAGATGATTGTGGCACTGACCGTGGCTTAAAAGTAACAGCTTTAATGGATGGCCCAGAAGTCATCGAGCCATTAATTGACCGATTAGTTGGCCGTACAGCTTATGAGACAATTACACATCCAGAAACAGAAGACATCATTGTTGAGAAAAATGAGCTTATTTCAGAAGATCAAGCAAAGATGATTGTCAAAGCAGACATTGAAGAAGTGAAGATTCGCTCTGTCTTTATGTGTAACACAAAACACGGTGTTTGTCAGAAATGTTATGGTCGTAACTTAGCGACAGGCGATGAAGTTGACGTTGGCGAAGCTGTTGGAATTATCGCTGCTCAGTCAATTGGTGAACCTGGAACACAGTTAACGATGCGTACATTCCATACGGGTGGTGTTGCTGGTGATGACATTACTCAAGGATTGCCGCGTATTCAAGAGTTATTTGAAGCACGTAATCCAAAAGGGAAAGCGATCATCAGTGAGATTGATGGAACAGTCGCCGAAATCAAGGAAGTTAAAGATAAGCGAATGATCGTCGTTAAAAATGATGTCGAAGAAGAAAATCACAATATTCCATTTAATGCTCGCTTAAAGGTATCTGAAGGTGATGAGGTTATCGCTGGTCAAGAATTAACCGAAGGATCCATCGACCCGAAAGAATTACTTGCGGTACAAAATGTCGAAGGTGTCCAGTCATATTTACTACGTGAAGTGCAGCGAGTTTACCGCATGCAAGGTGTGGAAATTGGCGATAAACACGTCGAGGTAATGGTCCGCCAAATGTTACGCAAGATTAAAGTTATCGAATCTGGTGATACAACTGTTTTACCAGGCTCATTACTCGATATTTATCAGTTCAAAGAAGCAAATGAAGAAGCCTTAAAAGAAGGTTTGCAACCAGCTGTTGGTAAACCAGTTCTGCTTGGAATTACGAAAGCATCACTTGAAACAGATTCTTTCTTATCTGCTGCTTCCTTCCAAGAGACGACACGTGTGTTAACAGATGCAGCCATCAAAGGAAGAGTCGATGCGTTACTCGGCTTAAAGGAAAACGTCATTATTGGAAAACTCGTTCCTGCAGGTACAGGGATGCAAAAATATCGCACATTAAAGCCAAAACTTGATCAACCAGAAGTCGAAGAAGACGTTGAAATTAAGGAAATTGAAACAATTAAATAATTAAAAAAGAAGTAAAAAAATTTTATTCATATGGGAGCGCCAAAAAATATAAATTATGTGTTGACAGACAAAAAGTACAATGATATTATTATTGAGGCGCTTCCGAATAAAACCTTGTTGAGTTTGGAGGAATGGCCGATGCCTTATGAGAAATTGACACAAAATCAGTCAAAATTAATCATTGGGACGAAACAGACGCTCAGAGCATTAAAGAGGTCTGAGATCGCTGAAGTATATATTGCTGAAGATGCTGATCATCGAGTCACTCAACCGGTCATAGATTTTGCCGAGGATCTCAACATTCCATGGTACGCTGTTCCATCAATGCTAGAACTAGGGACAGCATGTGGAATCGAAGTAGGAACGTCAACAGTGTCGATTAAACATGAATAAATCCAGTTTTGGCGAACAATTCGCGAAAACTTTGTTTTTTGCTAATAAATGAACCGCCTGGATATGTGGTATTAGAAAAAGGCGTTAAAAATCAAACTTAGCAATGAGTAAAACAAGAGGATTGACATTTGCTTTTATTATTAAAAAGGAGGGGAAACAATGCCAACAATTAACCAATTAGTTCGTAAAGGGCGTGTGAGAAGACGTAAAGCAACTGACTCACCTGCATTAAACAGAGGTTACAATAGTCACAAGAAGACATTTACGAACCAAAATTCTCCACAAAAACGTGGTGTTTGTACACGTGTAGGAACATTAACACCGAAGAAGCCGAACTCAGCATTACGTAAGTATGCACGTGTTCGCTTATCAAATAACATGGAAGTAACAGCATATATTCCTGGAATTGGTCATAACTTACAAGAGCACAGTGTCGTTCTGATCCGTGGTGGTCGTGTAAAAGACTTACCAGGTGTACGGTATCATATCGTTCGCGGCGCGCTTGATACAGCAGGTGTTGAAGGCCGTAAACAAGGTCGCTCTAAATATGGGGCGAAAAAGGGAGACTAAACTGCCTAAAACGTTTATATTATAGAGATGTAGCATCATGGAAGGAGGAGACCAAATGCCACGTAAAGGACCAGTACCTAAAAGAGATGTATTACCAGATCCAATTTATGATTCAAAATTAGTTACACGCCTGATCAACCAAATTATGGTCGATGGAAAACGCGGTAAAGCCCAAAAGATTTTATATAAAGCGTTCGAAATGATCGAGGAACGTACAGGCCAAACAGCAATGGATGTTTTTGAAGAGTCGATGAAAAATGTCATGCCAGTTCTTGAAGTACGTGCTCGTCGAGTCGGTGGATCAAACTATCAAGTACCGATGGAAGTTCGCCCAGAACGTCGACAAGCACTCGGTTTACGATTTATCGTTAATTATGCCCGTCTACGCGGTGAAAAAACGATGGAAGAACGCTTAGCGAATGAAATTATCGATGCATCAAATAATACAGGAGCAGCGGTAAGAAGACGTGAAGATCTTCATAAAATGGCTGAAGCAAACAAAGCTTTTGCACATTATCGCTGGTAAATTATCGATAGACAATCATTTTAAATATAAAATAATTATTACAGGAAGGAGAAGAATACATGGCTAGAGAATTCTCCTTGGAAAAGACACGCAATATTGGGATTATGGCACACATTGATGCTGGTAAAACAACAACCACTGAGCGTATTCTTTTCTATACAGGACGTATTCATAAAGTTGGTGAAACACATGAAGGTGCCTCAGAGATGGACTGGATGGAGCAGGAGCAAGAGCGTGGGATCACGATTACTTCCGCCGCAACAACTGCTCAATGGAAAGGCCACCGCATTAACATTATTGATACACCAGGACACGTCGACTTCACTGTAGAAGTTGAACGTTCATTACGTGTATTAGATGGTGCTGTTACAGTTCTTGATGCTCAATCAGGTGTCGAACCACAAACAGAAACTGTATGGCGTCAAGCAACGACTTACGGTGTACCACGTATTGTTCTAATTAACAAAATGGATAAGATCGGAGCAGATTTTCTATACGCAACGAATACAATTAAGGATCGTTTAGGAGCAAATGCACATCCGGTCCAATATCCAATCGGTGCAGAGGATGATTTTGAAGGAATTATCGACCTTATTTCAATGAAAGCACATTTTTATAAAGATGACATGGGCTCAGACCCTGAAGAAGGAGATATTCCTGAAGAATTACAAGCACAAGCTGAAGAGCTCAGAGAAAACTTAGTTGAAGCAGTTGCTGAAATTGATGAAGATCTTATGATGAAATACTTAGAAGGCGAAGAAATTACTGAAGAAGAATTAAAAATAGGTATTCGCCGAGCAACATTAAATGTAGAATTTTATCCAGTGTTTTGTGGATCAGCATTCAAAAACAAAGGTGTTAGACTTCTTTTAGATGGTGTGCTTGACTATTTACCTGCACCAACGGACATCCCGCCAATTACAGGGATTGTTCCTGGAACAGGTGATGATGAGGATGAAGAAACCGAGCGAATCGCTGGTGATGATGAACCATTCTCGGCTTTAGCATTTAAAGTAATGACAGATCCATACGTAGGAAAACTTACATTTTTCCGCGTTTATTCTGGAACACTTGATGCAGGAACATACGTACAAAATACCGTTAAAAACAAGCGAGAACGTGTCGGACGAATTTTACAAATGCATGCAAATTCACGTGAAGAAATCTCAACAATATATTGCGGGGAAATTGCTGCTGCTGTAGGTTTACGAGACACAGCGACAGGGGATACATTATGTGATGATAAACATCCAGTGATCCTTGAGTCAATGGACTTCCCTGAACCCGTTATCTCAGTTGCGATCGAGCCGAAAACAAAAGCTGACCAAGACAAAATGGGTGAAGCATTAGCAAAACTCGGTGAAGAAGATCCAACATTTGTAACGGAAACAAATGCTGAAACAGGGCAAACAATTATTAGCGGTATGGGAGAACTTCATTTAGACGTTATCGTCGATCGACTGAAGCGAGAATTTAAAGTTGATGCAAATGTCGGTGCTCCACAAGTTGCTTATCGCGAAACATTCCGCGGGACAGCAGAAGTTGAAGGTAAGTTTATTCGTCAATCCGGTGGACGTGGACAATATGGACACGTATACGTCAAATATGAGCCAAACGAAGAAGGTGCCGGCTTTGAGTTTGAAAACAAAATTGTCGGTGGTGTCGTTCCTCGTGAATATGTACCATCGGTTGAACAAGGAATTAAAGAAGCTCTTGAAAATGGGGTCATTGCAGGTTATCCTGTAATCGACGTTAAAGCGACATTATTCGATGGTTCTTACCACGATGTTGACTCTAACGAAATGGCCTTTAAAATCGCTGCCTCACTTTCATTAAGAGAAGCTGCGAAAAAGTGTCAACCTGTATTACTTGAACCGATGATGAAAGTAGAAATCGTCGTTCCTGAAGAATATATGGGTGACATTATGGGAGATGTAACTTCCCGACGTGGCCGTGTTGAAGGTATGGAAGCACGTGGAAATGCTCAACTTGTTAAAGCTTTTGTACCACTTGCGGAAATGTTTGGTTATGCGACGGCACTTCGCTCAAACACACAAGGTCGGGGAACATATACAATGTTCTTTGATCATTATGAAGAAGTCCCGAAAAATATATCTGAAGAAATTATCGCACAAAACACAGGTGAATAATTGATTTTTTATCAATTTTCACGTATAACATTTAATAAAAGCTAAGCAACTAGTTAAGTGATAAGTCTTAGCTCTAATATAATAAAATTATAGTTACTTATTTTAAGGAGGAACTTTTAAAATGGCAAAAGAAAAATTTGATCGTTCGAAAGATCACGTAAATATTGGAACTTTAGGTCACGTTGACCATGGTAAAACAACATTAACAGCAGCAATTACAACAGTAATGCATAAGGTTCAAGGAACAGAAGGTGCTATGGGCTATGAGCAAATTGACGGAGCACCAGAAGAGCAAGAGCGTGGAATTACAATTGCTACATCCCACGTTGAGTATGAAACAGATAACCGTCACTATGCACACGTTGACTGCCCAGGACACGCAGACTATGTTAAAAACATGATCACAGGAGCAGCACAAATGGATGGTGCGATTCTTGTTGTATCAGCAGCAGATGGTCCAATGCCGCAAACACGTGAGCACATCTTACTTTCACGAAACGTTGGAGTACCAGCTTTCGTCGTATTCCTCAACAAAGTTGACATGGTAGATGACGAAGAATTACTCGAACTTGTTGAAATGGAAGTTCGTGAGCTCTTAAGTGAATATGATTTCCCAGGCGACGACATTCCTGTTGTTAGCGGTTCTGCACTCAAAGCACTTGAAGGTGACGAAGAGTATGAGCAAAAAATTGTTGAGCTCATGGAGCAAGTTGATGAATACATCCCAACACCAGAGCGTGACACAGATCAGCCATTCATGATGCCTGTTGAGGACGTATTCACGATTACTGGTCGTGGTACAGTTGCAACAGGGCGTGTTGAGCGTGGACGCATCGAAGTTGGTAACGAAATTGAAATTATCGGTCTCAATGAAGGTGCCATTAAAACAACTGTTACAGGAGTTGAAATGTTCCGTAAGTTATTAGATTATGCTGAAGCTGGCGATAACATCGGTGCATTACTCCGTGGAGTGACACGTGAAGATGTAAGCCGTGGGCAAGTTCTTGCTGCACCTGGATCAATTACACCACATACACGTTTCGCTTCAGAAGTTTATGTTTTATCAAAAGAAGAAGGTGGCCGTCATACGCCATTCTTTGGTAACTACCGTCCACAGTTCTATTTCCGAACAACAGACGTCACAGGAGTTATCGAACTTCCTGAAGGTGTCGAAATGGTTATGCCTGGTGATAATGTTGAGTTAACGATTGAACTCATTTCACCAATTGCGATTGAAGAAGGAACACGTTTTTCAATTCGTGAAGGTGGGCGTACAGTTGGTTCAGGCGTCGTAACAAAAATTGAAAAGTAATTAAACGAATTTTACAATAGAAAACAGGTAGCGGGGGGTTATTCATCATCTGCTACCTGTTTTTTAACCCTAAAAAACATTGATAATTATTTGTATTGATCATTGAAAATCAACTTTTTTTCAAATAAAATTATAAAAATATTATTTTATTAATTTTATACTTGCAATCATGCATCAAACTTTGTATAATATGTAACTGTGCAATCTATTCAAGGTTATAAAATATCACCTAAAAGATTGTACAAAACAACATTATTTTATATAATAGTAATGTTGTCTAAAAGCAAGCGATGAAGCAGGAGGTTGTTGGCACGCCCGGCCCCTTTGCCATGGCGGTGTGCTTAGAAATTTCTGCTGAGTATGTCTATTATTATATGGGCGAAAAGGAGGGAAAGTAATGGCAAAAGAGAAAATTAGAATTCGATTAAAAGCATATGATCACCGTGTTTTAGATCAGTCCGCAGATAAAATTGTTGAAACAGCCAAACGATCAGGAGCAAAAGTATCGGGACCCATCCCTTTACCAACTGATAAAGAAGTTTTTACTGTTTTACGTTCAGTTCACATTTATAAAGATGCTCGTGAACAATTTGAAATGCGTACACATAAACGTTTAATCGATATTTTAAGTCCAACACCACAAACGGTTGATGCACTTATGCGTCTAGATTTACCATCTGGTGTTGACATTGAAATAAAACTATAATTTGTTTTTAATATTAGGAGGTGCACACGGATGACGAAAGGAATCTTAGGCCGAAAAATCGGTATGACGCAGTATTTTGCTGAAAATGGCGAGCTTGTACCGGTAACAGTTATTGAAGCCGAACCAAATGTCGTTATACAAATTAAAACAGTTGAAAACGATGGTTATGAAGCGATTCAAGTCGGCGTTACAGACAAGAAAGATTCACGAACAAATCAAGCGAGTAAAGGTCATGCTGAAAAGGCAAACACAACACCTAAGCGCTACATTCGTGAAATCCGTAACGCAGAGCTTGATGCATATGAGCTTGGGCAAGAAGTAAAAGTAGATATATTTGAGGCTGGCGATAAAGTTGATGTGACAGGAACGTCTAAAGGGAAAGGTTTCCAAGGGGTTATTAAACGCC
>Ga0079225_10001430_pt1 | contig 13362 bp, 14 predicted proteins | sample Poulit2012_FD_76344 | JGI IMG/M metagenome (GOLD analysis project Ga0079225, IMG submission 76344) | Agricultural soil microbial communities from Georgia to study Nitrogen management - Poultry litter 2012 | ecosystem: Environmental > Terrestrial > Soil > Agricultural land | place: USA: Georgia...
CATTTACGGAATTGGCCGCACCCGGTCGAACGAAGCCATCTCGGCTACCGGGCTCAACCCCGACACTCGCGTCAAAGACCTATCTGATGCTGACCTCATCGCGTTGAGGGACTTTCTCGAAGCGAATTACATGATGGAAGGTGACCTACGCCGCGAAGTCGCCGCCGACATTCGCCGTAAGGTCGAGATCAACTGCTACCAGGGCCTGCGCCACCGCCGCAGCCTACCTGTGCACGGGCAGCGAACCAAAACAAACGCACGTACCCGCAAGGGCGCCAAGCGCACCGTTGCCGGGAAGAAGAAGTAGTCCCGTTTAAGGGATCGACGACACCGTTAAGGATTATTTATGCCTCCCAAGTCTCGTGGAACGGCCACACCGCGTAAACCGCGCCGCCAAACACGTAAGAACGTTCACTAAGGAAATGCGTTCATCAAATCAACCTTCAACAACACGATCGTGACAATCACCGATCCCGGTGGGGCCACGATCGCGTGGGCGTCCTCAGGGCAGGTGGGTTTTCGGGGTTCACGTAAATCAACCCCCTACGCCGCCCAGATGGCAGCCGAAGCCGCTGCCCGTAAGGCTCAAGAACACGGGATGAAAAAGGTTGACGTGTTCGTCAAAGGGCCCGGGTCCGGACGTGAAACTGCGATCCGGTCACTCCAAGCGGCCGGGTTGGAAGTTGGCTCGATTTCCGATGTCACACCCCAGGCGCACAACGGGACTCGTCCCCCCAAGCGCCGCCGCGTGTAACTGATGCATTACCCCCTCACTCGGACCGATGGGTGAGGGGTTTCGCATGGCGTCATATAGCGGGCGCCTGCTGAAAGGAAGAATCCCGTGCTTATCGCACAGCGACCAATCTTGACTGAAGAAGTAGTTGATGACTACCGCTCCCGGTTCGTCATCGAACCACTCGAACCCGGTTTCGGGTACACCATTGGCAACTCGTTACGCCGCACCCTCCTGTCGTCCATCCCGGGTGCTGCTGTTACCTCGATCCGAATCGATGGCGTTCTCCATGAGTTCTCCACGATCGAGGGTGTGAAAGAGGACGTCACCGAGATCATCCTCAACATTAAAGACATTGTTGTCTCCAGCGAAAACGACGAACCGGTGGTGATGTACCTGCGTAAGGCGGGTCCCGGCGTCGTGACTGCCGGTGACATCACCCCACCTGCGGGTGTTGAAGTGCACAACCCTGACCTGCACATCGCCACCATCAACGGCAAGGGCAAACTTGAAGTTGAACTCACCGTGGAACGGGGACGTGGATACGTCTCAGCGGTGCAAAACAAAGACTCCTCTGATGGGGAGATCGGGCGCGTGCCGGTTGATTCGATCTACTCCCCGGTGCTGAAAGTCACCTACAAGGTGGAAGCAACCCGTGTGGAGCAACGCACCGACTTTGACAAACTCATCGTCGATGTAGAAACCAAGAAGTCCATGGCACCCAGGGACGCGCTGGCTTCTGCAGGGAAAACCCTCGTTGAGCTCTTTGGGCTCGCTCGTGAACTCAACGTGGAAGCCGAAGGCATCGAGATTGGTCCTTCACCAACGGATCAAGCATTGGCTGAAGACCTGGCCATGCCCATTGAGCAACTGGAATTATCGATTCGCTCCTACAACTGCCTCAAGCGTGAAGGCATCCACACCGTGGGTGAGCTCGTGGCACGTACCGAGGCGGATCTGCTCGACATCCGTAACTTCGGGGCGAAATCGATCGCCGAAGTCAATGAGAAGCTCACCGAGTTGGGCTTGGAGCTCAAAGACCCATCCGCTGACTTCGACTCCTCCTTCGCTGCCGGCTACGACGGCGATTTCGACGTGTACAACTGACCCCAGCGGTCCGATACCTAATCTGGAGTAACCATGCCTACGCCCACCAAGGGCCCCCGCTTAGGAAGCGGGCCGGCTCACCAGCGCCGGATGCTTGCCAACTTGGCAGTGTCACTGTTTGACCACGGCAGCATCCGCACCACGCACACCAAAGCCAAGCGTCTGCGCCCATTTGCTGAGCGCCTGATCACCAAGGCCAAGCGGGGTGACCTGACCGCGCGTCGACAGGTGGAAGCGGTGTTACCATCCACTGTTGAAAGCCAATCCATCATCCACAAGCTCTTCACCGAAATCGCGCCCCTGTACGAGGAGCGTCCAGGCGGGTACACCCGAATCATCAAAATCGGTAACCGCCACGGGGATCACGCCCCTATGGCAGTGATCGAACTGGTGCAGGAGCGCTACAGCCCCAAGGAGGCCACCGTTAAGGAGGCCGAAGCGGCAACTCAACGGGCCGTGAAGGAAGCTGAACAAGCTCAGGCTGAGGAAGAAACTGCTGAACCGGTGGAGCCTGAAGAAGGCGACGCCGCTGACAAGCCAGCTGAAGAGGAATAACCTCCCGCTTCAGCCGCCGCCTCAATCACCACCATCGAATTGAGGCGGCAGGTCAAGGGCCCACGTGCACGGAAAAATCCGGACGCGTGGGCCTTTTATTTTGCTCACAGTTCCCAGGCGCGTACCCCGCCCAGAATGCCAGCCGAATTAGGCACGATGACGACGTCGTCGCCCAACCGGGTGAGCGTTGTGGGGTTGATGCGCCGGGAATTGCCACCACCAAGATAGAGCCGATCCCATAAGAACACGGGACGTAAAGCCTCCACCACGTTGCGGACCCGCCTCGACCAATGCGCATCCCCCAAACGCAGGCGCTCGTGTTCGCCAAGATAATCATCGTAGGTCAACCCCCACCTCAGTGGCGCCTGGGAGAGCTCGATGTGCGGGGCGAGCCTACCGGCGTCGAACATCGCGCTTCCTAACCCCGTTCCCAGGGTGAAAATGAGTTCTAATCCGGTTCCGGCGATCACGCCGGCCCCGTGCACCTCGGCGTCGTTGAGCACCAAAACTGGGACCTCTAAGGTGTGTGAGAGTTGGCGGCGGATATCGAATCCGGACCACTGATCCACCAACTCCGGTAGGACCCGGGTGCGTGGGCCCGCTTTGGTTACGTAATGCGGGGTAGCGATCACGACGCCGTGGCGCACCATCCCGGGCATCCCCACCGTGATCCGGTCTGGTTGGGGAAGGCTGCTGGCTAATCCCTCAATCGTGTCGATGAGCAGTTGTGGGGGCAGCGGGTAAGGGGTTACCGTACGTACGGCTGGGGCGATGATCGTTCCTAATGCATTCAAAGCAGTTGCCTTGATGCCCCCACCGCCACAATCAACCGAAAGAGTTATTGGGTCTGCCATACCATGCCACCGTACAGGGCGAACGAGCGGTTAGGGTGGGTGTTGTGCGGATCAAACTTGAACTGGCTTATGACGGCACAGACTTTTCCGGATGGGCTAAACAACCGGGCAGGAGGACTGTGCAAGGTGTTGTGGAGGAAGCATGCCAGCGGATTTTGCGGATGGCCGAGCCCGTTGGCCTCACCGTCGCGGGGCGCACAGACGCAGGCGTGCATGCTCAAGGCCAGGTTGCCCATATAGATATCACCCAGACCGCGTGGCAAGCCCTGCCTGGACGCGGCCACCATGCCCCTGAGCACGCTTTGGTCAGACGCATGAATGCGGTGTTGCCGGATGACGTGGTGGTCAAAGCAGCCACCCCGGTCCCGGATGCGTTTGATGCCAGGTTTTCTGCCCTGTGGAGGGGCTACAGTTACCGGATCATGTTCTTTGCCGATCCGCTGCTGCGCCGCTTCGCCGTTCATCACAGGCAGGTGGACTTGGCGCGGTTGAACGCTGCCAGCAATCTATTGTTAGGCGAACGAGACTTCGGTGCTTTTTGCAAGGCTCGCCCAGGCGCTACCACAATCCGCACGCTGCACGAGTTCACGTGGCAGCCTTGGCTGGGGCCAACGGGAACCTCCGGCGTGGTGGCGCGGGTGCGGGCCGATGCGTTTTGCCACCACATGGTGCGTTCCCTGGTAGGTGCGTGCCTCATGGTGGCTGGAGGAAAAAGAAGTCTGGAGTGGTTGAACAGCACCGCATCCCAAACCACGCGTTCTTCTGAGGTGAAGGTTGCCCCTGCCCGTGGGTTAGTGTTGGAGCAGGTCGCCTACCCGGATGACGATCAACTGGCTGCCCAAGCACGCGCAGCCCGGCGGATCAGGTCACTGGGTTAGCCCCACACTCATTGGGTGTGTGTTCGCTCACTTGCTTTGACCCGGTCTTCCTCGGGCTGTAGTCTGGAGGGCGTTGTGCGTCCGTTTTGCGTGTCGGTGTCTCCCACTTCACCTCAGCGCGATCGAGCACCGAAACTGACTGACCCGGAAGTTGCCGATAGGGTAAAATCCCACCGGCAGGATCCGCAATTAAGCACAAGAAACGAAGGCTACACACCGTGCGTACGTACTCTCCTAAGCCCGGCGATATCCAACGCGAATGGTTCGTCGTCGACGCCACTGATGTTGTTCTCGGCCGTCTCGCGGCACACGTTGCCACCCTTCTTCGCGGCAAACACAAACCAACGTTCGCGCCTCATGTTGATGGCGGCGACTTTGTGATTGTCATCAACGCGGACAAGGTGGCCTTAACCGGGGCGAAGCTCGAGCAAAAGAAGCACTACCGATACTCCGGTTACCCAGGTGGTATGAAGGCCACCTCGTATGCGGAACTACTGGAGAAACACCCCGAACGGGCGGTTACCAAAGCTGTTGCGGGCATGTTGCCTAAGAACCGTTTGGGCCGCGCCCAGCTGACCAAACTCAAGGTTTACACCGGCGCCGAGCACCCGCACAGTGCTCAACAGCCGAAACCTTCCGAGATCACCAAGGTCGCACAGTAAGCGCCCGCAGGACCAACCCAGGAGCATAAACCGTGGCTGAAACACCCACCAACACTGATGAGCTTGAGGACACCCCAAGCACATACACCACTGAAACCACAACCGAGCAAACCGGTGCGGGGGAATCCATTACAGCCCCAGGCGCCGGCGTCGGACGCCGTAAAGAGGCCGTTGCTCGCGTCCGGTTAACCCCCGGTTCTGGAAACTGGATCGTTAACGGGCGAAAGTTAGAAGACTACTTCCCCAACCGAGTTCACCAACAAGTGGTGAACTCCCCGCTTGAACTGCTGGACATCGTGGGACGCTTCGACGTGTTTGCGCGCATTCACGGAGGCGGACCATCCGGTCAGGCAGGGGCGTTGCGGTTGGCGATTGCGCGGGCACTCAACGAAATTGACCGCGATCACAATAGGCCCGTGCTGAAAAAGGCCGGGTTCCTCACCCGAGACTCACGCGCGGTGGAACGCAAGAAGCCAGGGCTGAAGAAGGCCCGTAAGGCTTCACAGTACTCCAAGCGTTAATTACCTTGGCAGGCGATGGCCCCAGAAACAACTTCTGGGGCCATCGTCGTCTTGGCACCCAGGGGACTAGACTGGCGTAGAGGCCAATCTGGCTTGGGGTAAGGAAAGCGAATCAACATGGCACGACTTTTCGGCACCGACGGTGTGCGCGGGTTAGTAAATAAGGAAATCACTGCCGAATTAGCATTGGCGTTAGGTTCGGCAGCCGCTGGGGTGTTGCAATCCCGCGCGGCGGAAGAAGGGCGCAGACCCAAAGCGATCATCGGCCGAGACCCCCGCCTATCGGGGGACTTCCTCAACGCTGCGATTTCAGCTGGAATCACCTCCGCAGGGGTAGATGTCACAGACCTAGGGATCCTGCCCACGCCTGCGCTGGCGTTCCTCGCCGGATCTGAGGGGGCCGATCTGGCGGTGATGGTATCGGCATCCCATAACGCCATGCCCGATAACGGAATTAAATTCTTTGGACCCGGTGGCTACAAACTCGATGACGAGGTTGAAGACGCCGTAGAAGTAGCTCTATCCGGCCCGCGCCTGCGCCCGCTGGGGGCGGATGTGGGTCGGATCAACGTGGATTCCGGTGGCGCGATCGATGACTACATTGACCACGTCCTAGCAAGCAACGACGTCGACTTGACAGGCTTGCGCATCGCGGTGGATTCCGCCAACGGTGCGGCAAGTGAAATCGGCCCGCGGGTGTTGCGTGAAGCCGGAGCTGATGTGGTGGTGATCAACTCCTCACCCGATGGGCGAAACATTAACGATCAGTGCGGTTCCACCCACCCCGAACAGCTCCAGGCGGTCACCGTGGCCTCCGAGGCTCATTTCGGCGTGGCATTCGACGGCGACGCTGACCGCTGTTTAGCTGTTGACCACACCGGTGCCCTCATTGACGGGGATATGATCATGGGCGTGCTCGCGTTAGCCATGCAGGAACAGGGCAGGCTTGGCGCCAACACGTTGGTCGTGACGGTAATGACCAATTTAGGCTTGCTGTTGGCGATGAAACAGGCCGGTATCCGCACGATTCAAACCGACGTGGGCGACCGCTACGTGCTGGAAGCCATGCGAACCGGGGGTTTCAACCTTGGTGGGGAACAATCGGGGCACATCATCTTGGGGGACTATTCCACCACGGGCGATGGCACCCTGACCGCGTTGCACTTGGCCGCCCAAGTGCAACAGGCCGGTGTCCCGCTGGCTGAGATGGTTAAAAAGTTTCCCCAACTGCCCCAGGTTTTACTCAACGTGGCCGGTGTGGACAAAACCAAAACCCATTCCAGCCCGGTGTTAGCTCAAGCCGTGGCCCAATCAGAACAGCGCCTGGGTGAATCGGGCAGAGTTTTGCTTAGAGCCTCGGGAACAGAACCCCTTGTGCGGGTGATGGTGGAGGCAGCCACCGTTGATCAAGCCGAAATTGAGGCCCAAAAGATTGCGGACGTGGTGGTGAAAGAACTGTCCCTATAGGAAGGGTTAAATCTGGCGCAGCCGCACCCTGGAAATGCGGTGGTCATCGTCCTTACACAAGACCAAACTTGCCCGAGAACGGGTGGGAAGAATATTGCGCACCAGGTTGGGCTCGTTGATGTCACGCCAAATTTGTTCGGCGCGTGCCACCGCGGCGTCGTCGTCCAATGAAGCATAGCGGTGAAAATACGAGGCCGGGTTAGCGAACGCGGTTTCACGCAGTTTGAGGAACCGGTCCACGTACCATTGGCGCACGTGAGGGGTCTCAGCGTCGACGTAGATTGAGAAATCAAAAAAGTCGCTGACCACTAACGTGGGTTCGCCGTTATGCTGCAGTTCAGCCGGGGTTAAAACGTTCAACCCTTCAATGATGAGCACATCGGGGTTACGTACCTCGATGCTTTGTCCGGTGACTATGTCGTAAGCCAAATGCGAATACACAGGTGCGCGGACGACGTCGGCGCCCCCCTTGATCTGTTCCAAAAAGTCGAGTAATGCTCGCCTGTCGTACGATTCTGGGAACCCTTTTCGTTCCATCAAGCCGCGGCGTTCCAGTTCGGCGTTGGGGTACAAAAACCCATCGGTGGTGACGAGGGCGACTTCCGGGGTCTCGGGCCAGCGGCGTAACAGTTCCCGCAGCAAACGTGACACGGTGGATTTTCCCACCGCCACCGATCCGGCAACTCCGATCACGAACGGTGTGTGGCGTGACCAGTCACCTAAGAACGTGGAGGTGGCTCGCCGTAACTCTTGAGATGCCGTCACGTACAGGTTCAACAAACGTGACAGGGGACGGTAGATGGTGTCTACCTCAACAAGGTCGATAGGGTCGCCTAACCCGGCGAGGTTCTCAACGTCGCCTTCCGTTAAGGGTAGCGGGGTTGAGGCTGCTAGTTTGGACCACTCTGCCCGGCCGAATTCAACGAACGGGGAGAGCACATCGTCATCGATCACACCCACGTAGTCTACTGTGCCACCATTTGCCACCGGGGCATAATCTAGGCTTAGGGTTAGTGAGCAGTTTCGCATATTTCTAAGGGTGGGGATGGGTAAAGGTGAGAAGGTGATCAAGGGGATCGGGGTTGATGTGGTGGATATCAACCGTTTCCTGGCTACTCTCAACCGGGTGCCCGAGCTTCGGAACCGGTTGTTTACCCCGGCTGAACGGGAGCTCCCACCCGCATCCCTTGCCGCCCGGTTCGCGGTCAAGGAGGCGATTGCCAAAGCCTTAGGCTCGCCTGGGGGAATGCGTTGGCACGATTGTGAAGTCACCCGCACCCCACAGCGCCCACCCCAGGTGCGTATTACCGGAACGGTTGAACGGGTCGCCCAGCAGCAGGGGATCACCGCGTGGCATGTGTCTATATCTCACGACGGCGGGATTGCCACCGCGTTCGTCATCGGGGAGGGGTAATGCTGCGTTCCTACCGTGCCCGCACGGTTTACGACGTCGAGGCCCCGTATCTCGCCCGCGCAGTCCCTCTGATGGAGCGGGCCGTGGCTGGTTTGGTGGAGGTGATGATCACCCATGGTCCTGCAAGTGGGTCAGTAAGCGCGTTTGCGGGCCGTGGCAACAATGGGGCCGACACATTATTTGCGGCGGCCGCGTTAGCGTCTCGACGAAGAGTTGTGAAAGCGGTGCTGGCATTCGATCCCCAGGCGCCCGATTTAGGGGTGACGGGTGAGGCGTTGGCCGCGGCCACCCGCGCGGGCGTGGAAATTGTTGATGGGGGAGACGACGCCGCGGTGGCGGGCGCCCTTAAGGCGCGGGTGTGGGTGGATGGCCTAACCGGGTTAGGGGTTGACCCACCTCTGAGGGGAAAGGTGGGAGCTATTGTTGCCCAGTTATGCGCTGTTCGTGATGACCGTGAGGATCGGGTTGTTTTTGCGGTGGATTTACCCTCGGGAATTGATGTGGACACCGGCCGTGTGCCTACACCGGTGTTGCGTGCCGATCACACGGTCACGTTTGGGGGCTATAAACCTGCCCAGCTTTCACCCCCGGGGGCATATGCATGCGGACAGGTGCACCTCATCGATATCGGCATTGGGGAAGGATTTGCCCGCCAATCGGTGGCGATAAACCGGGTTGAGGCCAGCGATATTGGCCGGTGGTGGCCGGTTCCAGGAGTGGAGGATCATAAATACACCCGAGGCGTGTTGGGGATGGTCACCGGATCTAACGATTACCCAGGTGCTGCCCTTTTGAGTGCGCACGGCGCGTTGGCCACCGGCGTGGGGATGCTGCGATACCTGGGTGATGTGGGTGAGGTGTACCGCTCCTACCCAGAAGTGGTCACCCAGCCTGGAAGGGTGCAGGCCTACGTGGTGGGCTCCGGGATAACCGGACAAGACTCCCACAGCGCTCCCGCGCTCGCCGATGCGTTGGACGAGGCAATGACACAAAGTCTTCCCGTGGTGGTCGATGCCGGTGGCTTGGAGTGGGTCAGGCCGGGGGAGATTGGTGGACACAAAACGTCCTATCGCGTGGTGTTGACTCCCCATGCGGGGGAATTAGCTCACATACTGAACCGGTGTGGGCATGTGGTGACTCGAAACGAAATTGAAGACGATCCCCTCACCTGGCTTGAGGTGGCCCACCGGGTCACCGGGGCCACGGTTGTTCTTAAAGGCAACATCACCTTAATTGCTAGCCAAGATCGGGTATTCAGCCAGGCAGATGGGACACCATGGATGGCTACCGCAGGCACGGGGGATGTGCTGGCGGGGATCATGGGGACCATGTTGGCAGGGTGGCAGGCTCACCCTAGGTCCGCGTGGCCGAGTTTGGGTCACGTAGTAGCGGCGGCCGTGGGCCTGCACGGGTTAGCAGGCAGGCGCGCCAGCCGGGGTGGTCCGATCAGCGCCGGTCAGATAGCCAATTGGGTGCCACGTGTGATCGCAGACGTGTTAGGTCGGTAGTGGGTAGGAACGGGCTCCGAGCCGGTGAGAGACCTCTTTGGCTGCTTCGATGACTGAGGGCGCAATGTCGAATGCGTTTTCGTAGGTGATTCGGGAAACAGGCCCCGAAACACTGACCGCGAAATTGCAGTCCCCTTCGGAGTCAAATATCGGCGCGGCAACGCAGCGGATACCGTCCTCGTTTTCAACATTGTCCATTGCCCAGCCGCGTTGCCGAATGACATCGAGCTCCGCCCACAGTTCCTCAGGGGTCGTTATTGTGGCTGGAGTTCGGGCTGGCAGGCCTGTTGCGATGACAGATTCAACCGTTTCCTCGCTTGAATGGGCGAGGATGGATTTTCCTACGCTCGTGCAGTGCATCGGCTGAGTGTTGCCGACTCTAGAAAACATGCGCACCGCATGTGGGCTATCAATTTTATCTATATAAACAACCATGGGCGGGGTAGACCTGACGAGGTGTGTGGTCTCCCGGGTGCGTCGGGTCAGATCCAAAAGGACCGTGTGCATGTCTCGGTCTGCACGGACATTAGCTAAGTAGCGCTGCCCAAGGTTCGCATTGCGCCATCCCAAACGGTAGCTGTTTGGGCGCTCGCCGTGTTCAAGGAAATGGTGGGCGATCAAGGGCTGAATGAGGCGCGAGACGGTACTTTTATTAATTTCTAGGGCACTGCTTATTTCGGAGACCGTGAAACCCTCACCATTGTCAGCTTCAAAGTGGGTGAGGATCGCTAAGGCTCGGCGTAAAGAAACCGAGTGGTTCCTGGGCGTTGTGGATTGGGATGTCATGCGCTGCTCCTGGACGCTCCTTGTAGACCTGCTGTGACCTTTTAAGGATGTCACAAAATCATATCGGTTTGCAATGCAAACCTTGTATTGCATTGCAGCAATAGTCCCTGGTATCTTCCAAGTGTCTTCAGGCAGCAGATGTAGGAAAGGGAATTATCGATGGCGATATCACAACCAACAAGACGGCTTAGGGCCGCGGGGATTGGGGTGGCCGCAGCAGGGTTAGTCCTCGCCGCGTGCAGTCCGCCAGACACGGGGGCTGGAGGGGACGGTGATGACGGGGACGGTGGCGGTCCCTTAGTGATCGGGGAGACTACCCCTCCCTCAACATTGGATCCGCAGGCATCCGGGCTGTTTGCTGACCGCTTTGCGTGGCAATTGAGCTACGAATGCTTGATGACCACCACCTCCGATGGGGAGGTCGTGCCGAACTTAGCCACCGAATATGAACGATCAGATGACGGCTTAACCTACACGTTTACCTTGCGTGAAGGTGTTGAGTTCAGCAACGGTGAGACCCTCGATGCTGATGATGTGGTGTACACGTTCGAACGCCTCAAAGACGGGCCAGGGCAGTTCGAAGATGAACTCTTCCCAACATGGGACGGCGTGGCCAAGGTCGATGACATGACCGTGGAGTTCACCCTTGAAAGCCCCGACGCTGGGTTTATCAACAACATGGGTAACCCCTTGGTGTGGGGCTGCGCAATCATGTCTGAGGCAGCCGACGATGAAAACCACGATGTCCAGATGATTGGGACAGGGCCCTGGGTTCAACAAGACTACGAACCCGAAACTCGTTTAGAGCTTGAGCGCAACGAGTCCTACTGGGGTGACCCGGCATCAATGGAAGCGCTTTCGATTCTGTATATGCCCTCCATGAGTACTCAGGTTTCAAACCTCAAGGGTGGCACCCTAGATCTGATCTTCCCTGATCAAGGTTCTGTTAAGGGGCTAGAAGAAGACAGGTTTGAAATCACCGAGGTCCACACAGATTCAACAATTTTCCTGCAGGTCAATGACACGATGGAACCGTTTGACAACCCCAAACTGCGGGAAGCTCTAGCGCTGGCAATCGACCGTCAGGAACTAGCAGATCAAGCCTATGGAGGGGCCGCACGTCCTAGCGGATACCTGCCCCCGAGCCTGGCGTGGGCTCCCGATGTAGAAGAGCTTCCTGGACATGTCCAAGATACTGACAAAGCCCGCCAGATTATTGAAGATGAAGGGTTTAGTGATGGGGTTGATCTAGAACTGATCTACATCAGCGGTTACGATGCTGGAACCAATGATCTGGTAGCAACCCTACAGGCGCAGCTCAATGACGCTGGTTTCAACGTTGAGCTTGGTCCTCACGAAGCGGCTACGTGGAACGAGCTAAAAGACAACGCCAAGCACCAGTTGGCCTGGAATGCGCAATCGTATTACGCCAACCCCTATCAGTACATTGCACCAGTTCCTGGGCGTCAAGGTCCTGTACCCGACTCCCTTCAGGATCTGATTGACGATGCTCGCAACGCCGATTCTGAAGAAGCGTATCAGGAGGCTTTGAGCGAGGTTGCCATTCACGAAGCAGACATTGTCTACCCCACGCTCACCTTGTTAGCCACGGACATGTTCGTGGCCCATGATGAAGGTATCTCCGGTGTTGAGGTCCCATCGAGCCAGAGCCGCACGTTCTTGGTGGACGTTGAAAAATAGTGTCTCATTCTGTGTCGGGGGCGTGTAAACGTCCCCGACACACAGAGGGGTTTTGAGGATGTCAATAATTTCTCTTCGGCAGGTCAGTGTTACCTACCTAGGCAGTGACGTGCCTGCGGTCAAGGGCGCCAACCTTGACGTTGGGCCGGGAGAGCGGGTTGGAATCGTGGGGGAGTCAGGGTCAGGAAAAAGTACTTTGGCAGCCGCGATTTTGCGCTCGTTACCATCAGGCGCCACGGTTGATGGGGACATCACCTACAAGGGCGAGAGTTTACGGGCTAGGTCTACTGCGGCTTTTCGTGAGCTGCGTAGTGTCGAGTTGGCGCATATTCCTCAAGATCCCCTTGCAAGCCTTAACCCCGTATTGCGCATCGGCAAACAGATGCGAGACGTTATTCAGGCTCACCGCAAAGTGAACCGCCACCAGGCCAATCGCGAAGTTGAGGAAGCACTGGCGGAGGTGGGGATTCCCGAGCCGCATGTCAAGCGCAAGAATTTCCCTCACGAGTTGTCTGGGGGAATGAGGCAACGGGTACTCATTGCGATGTCGCTGATCAACCAGCCTCATCTTCTGATTGCCGATGAGCCAACCACGGCGTTAGACGTAACGGTCCAGGCGCAAATCATCGAGCTGTTGCATCATCAACTTGCAAGCCGAGACATGACATTGTTGCTGATCACTCACGACATTGGGGTGGTGGCGGAGTTGTGTTCCTACATTGTTGTAATGAGGCACGGGGAGATCCTAGAACAAGGCCCGCTGGAGACTCTGAGCACCAACCCCACACACCCCTATACCAAGCAACTATTTGATGCCGCGCACATGGACTACGTCACAGAGGATGTCGCATGAGTAACGGTGGAGAATTAGCGATTCAGGCCAAAGGAATTGTGCGAAGGTTCCCACTGCCAGCGGACAAGCTATTTGGGCCGCGTAAATTTGTTCACGCTGTAGACGGGATCGACGTTGAGGTCCCCGTGGGAAAAACCCTCGGCATTGTGGGTGAATCGGGATGTGGCAAGTCCACTTTGGGGCGTGTTCTGATCGGATTAGATCGCGCTGACCAGGGCGTCATCGAATGGGCAGGAAAGTCCGCGGGTAAACATGATGGGACTGTCCAGGCAGTGTTTCAAGACCCCAGTTCGGCCTTGAACCCACGCCAAACAATCTTTAAC
>Ga0079225_10001432_pt1 | contig 13355 bp, 15 predicted proteins | sample Poulit2012_FD_76344 | JGI IMG/M metagenome (GOLD analysis project Ga0079225, IMG submission 76344) | Agricultural soil microbial communities from Georgia to study Nitrogen management - Poultry litter 2012 | ecosystem: Environmental > Terrestrial > Soil > Agricultural land | place: USA: Georgia...
GCGGCGCGAGCTGATGGAGGGCAGGTATCATGACTTCATGACCCGGAAAAGGCGCGACAGGCGGTTTGATCGCTCCCTAGAACGCGCCATGAGGACGGGCGAGCCGCTTTCACAGCGCCACATCGATCGCATCCTGGAGCGCTACAGTGACCGGCTGCTTATTTTGAGAGGCGAGACCATCGCGCGGACAGAATCATTGAACGCGTATACGGCAGGGCGCGAGGAAGCCAAACGTCAGCTGATCGAGAGTGGCAAGGTTGCGCCCGAGTACGTCACTCGCCGATGGGATGCGACAGGCGACATGCGCACGCGCGAGGACCATATACGCATGCACGGCACTACGGTCACAGGGTTGGAGCCGTTCACGATGCCGGACGGCTCGCAGATGATGGCCCCGCGCGATACGTCGCTCGGTGCAGGGCCAGAGCAAGTCATCAATTGTCGGTGCCTCGAGGTGCTGGAGATTGATTTTATCGGCAACTCGGCGAGGCTAGTATGAGCTTCAGCGCACAGGTGGAGAGGATGGCAAAGGTCGCGAATGCGCGCATGATCGCCACGTTTCAGCAATCGACGCAAGAGGTGATTAACACTGCGCAAACGCCGACTGCTCAGGGCGGCAGAATACGGGTGGATACCGGATTTTTGCGCAACAGCGGGCGAGCATCATTGGTTGATTTTCCCGTTGGGCCAACGCGGCCACAGCCGGGCGCACAATATGACTGGTCGGCGAATGAGCAAGATATGGTGTTGACCGTTGCGAATGCAGAATTAGGCGATACGGTATATTTCGGCTGGACAGCTGATTACGCGCGCATTCGTGAGGTGCATGACGGGTTCCTGCAGGGAGCGGTCAAGGACTGGCCACAGATTGTGAGCAGAAACGCGGCGAGCGCAAGGGCACGAATCAAATGACAATCAAATATAGCAAGCGCCGAAGCGTGTTGATTGTGGCCGATGGGCCAAGCGCGACAGTCATGCGCACTATGTACGTGCCCCAAGAGATATACGTTATCGGAGTAAATGGTGCGGTGCAGTGGCTGCCGCGCGTTGATGCGTTTTTCACGCTGGACCCGAGCGAGCGCAACAGGTGGCTGATGCAAAACCAGCGGCCCGGCGTGCGCTATTTCGCGGCAGTGCCATCAGATTACGGCACAGCAGAAGCGGCAAGTCCAGCGCATGGGCCGCCCAAAGAGCGCAACGTAACGTTCCTGCGGCGCGTCACTGCTGGCGGCGTCATGGGCAGCGCGGAGGGCATGAGCAACGACCAGGCAGCAATCCACAGCGGCAACAGCGCGTGGGGTGCGCTTGGGATTGCGCATCACATGCAGGCGAAGCGGATCGGCATTGTCGGCGTTGATGGCAATCAGGAGCCGCGCGTATCAGGCGGGCGGCCTAATAATCTTGATCATCTGCCGTGGCTTTTCTCAACATATGACGGGCCGGCAGAAGTGCGCAACGGATCGCCGCGTAGTGCCGTTCAGTGCTTCACAAAGCATTCAGCAGCGGAGGTGGTGCAATGGTTACTGTAACCTGTGTGCTGCGCTCTGGTGGCGTTTTCAAGCGCCTGCACGTGGATAAGCTGCGTCGGTCGGTGGAGCGGTGGTTGAGCGCAAAACATGAGTTCGTTTGCTTGGATGATGACAAATTAGAGCATGGCTGGCCGGGCTGGTGGTCAAAGATCGAACTGTTCAAGCCGGGCAGGTTTTCGGGCCGCGTGCTGTATATTGATCTGGACAACGTCATTTGCGGTCCGCTTGACCCGTTGATTTACGGCACGGGGCCGGTCTTCATGCGCGATCTGCATGTGGACATGATTTCAAGCGCGGTTATGGCGTGGGATGCTGGCGACCTAGATCACATTTACGAATCGTTCGCAGCTGACCCGGAAGACGCGATGGACGGCAAGCACCGACCGGCAGGGCAGGCGATATACGGCGATCAGTCATGGATCCATAAGCAGATGCGCGGCAAGCCCTATCAGTACATGCAGCACATCAGGCCGGGCAGCATCTGCAGCTGGCGTGACGAGCCAGGCAAAGCTTCGATTGCGTGCTTTTTCCATCGCGACAAACCATGGAACAGCACGGGCTGGGCAGCTGACCTGTGGAACCAGGCATGAGGTGGTACATACTCGCATCAGGCCCGTCACTGGCGCAGGCAGACGTCAGAGCGGTACGAGGCCGCGGCGTTGTCTGCGCCGTCAATAATACGATATTTGCCGCGCCGTGGGCTGATGTGCTGTTTGCGGCAGACACAGACTGGTGGAAGGAATACGGGCGGCAAGTCGCAGGCATTAAAGCGAAAAAGATCGCTGTATGGCCGCGCGCGAAAAACTATGGCGCAACGGAGATTGTGGAATGCGAGAGCGGCACAGGATACAACGCGGAGCGCATCAGACGCGGAGGTGGGCGAGGCAATAGCGGATATATGGCGATCTGTTATGCAGTGATGCAGGGCGCTACTGATATCGCGCTGTTAGGTTTTGATATGGCGCACTCGTTTGGTAAAAAGCACTGGCACGGCGATCACCCTAAGCACATGGGCAACGCGACCAACCCGGATGAATGGATTCTGGGGTTCGAGCACCTGGCCCGTGACCTGGAATTAATCGGAGTGACAGTTGTCAATTGTAGCAGGGTTTCACGGTTGACGTGTTTCCCGCGGATGACGTTGGAGGCGCTGCATGGAGTATGACGTTTTGACCGCGGGGCTTGACGTGATATCAGAGATTCCGAGCTTGCCGCCCGCCGCATGGCCGAACATGAAGCCGGAAAACTGGCCGCCATCGGACAATTTGTGGGTTGAGGTGTCACATTTCCCCAGCGAGCCGATCGAGCATTTTTGGGGCAACATGGCACAAATCGTGTTGCGCGGATATTTTCAGATTCTTGTCTGCACCAGGCCTAACCGCGGTGTTTTGGCGCAGCAAGAGGCGTCGCGTATTGCCGGGCACTTGCCGAAAGGTACGCAGATTGGCGCGGTCTACACAGACCGGCATGGCGTGATTGCGCCGATGCTGGTCGACGATGACCGCATAGTAGTACCCGTGCGGATCCATTACCAGGGGTTCGTCACAATTTATTAAACTCATGAGGTTGAGGCAATTATGGCTACTGGACAAACAAATATCGGGGCTAAAGTCTATCTGTCAGACTCCCCATTCAATGAGGACATCGACCTGTCTGATGCGCAGGGCGCCAGCTACACGCAGTTGCCGAACGTTGGCAATGTGGACGATACGGGCGTAGATCAGGACGCGGCAGAATATCCCACTTGGGATAGGGCGCTGACGGTCAAGGGCAAGGGCGCTGCAACAGGCATGACCACCAGCATTGAGGTGTTGGACATACCCAGTGCGGGCATGACTGCGTTTCTTGCCGCTGCTGCAATCGACAATCCGGACAATTACATTCTCAAAATTGAGTGGTCTGATGGATCTGTCGAATACAACCGCGGCCTGGTGTTGTCGCCAAGCCTGCCGAAGGGAGCGAATGACGAATTTCGGCGCATTGTGTTCCCGTTTGCCATCAACCAAGAGCCGCTGTTCGACGACGCTGGCGCGACTAACACTTAATTCACCCACAACCGCCTAGCGCGGGAAGGATAATTATGAACATTGATATTTCAAATATTGCACCGAGTGAACGCGAGGTTGCGCTGCAGCATCCGGGCACTGGTGACGACCTGGGTATGATCTGGACGCTGCGCTCGCCGCACGATCCGCATGTTCTGGACGTGCAAAGGAAGTTTCAGGCGGACCGGCTGAAAAAGCGCCGGGCTGATATGAGTCCTGACGAGTTCGAGGCGTTGCAAATTCGCACGCTTGTAGCGCACGTGTCCGGATGGAGTTTCACTGATCCTAATTTGACGCTAGACGGTGAACAGCCGATATTCTCGCAGAATCTGTGTCAGCAGGTGCTGCGTAAGCATGTTTGGATTCGCGAATGGCTGAACATCGAAACCGGCAATGCCGCTGATTTTTATCGCGGCTCGGAGAACGGCTAGGTGACCTGGTCTCGTACACAGTCCGCACGCGGTTATATCGCAACGCGGCAGGCGAGACCACAGAGGACATTGCCCGGCGGTTTGGGCAGCCCCTACCGCCGGAGCCGGACCTGCCGAGCCATGCCGATTATTTGTGGCGCTGGTACTGGGATGTGCACGGACGGAGGCAGTATGGAGCGACAACGACACCGGCCCCGCTGACGTGGGCGGAGCTGGAAGCGTGGCAGCGGTGGCGACAGATTGAGCTGACGGCGGACGACAAAGCCGTCATTGAGCAGATGGACGTAGCGTTGGTGACAACGTGGGCGCAATTAGCGGAACAGGAAAGAGCGGCGGAAAATGACAGAGATCGCTAACTTAGCACTGACAGCAGACAGCACCGGCGTAGTGCGTGCGACAGGCGACCTGGACAAGTTGGCAGATTCTGCACGCAAGGCAGAAACGACCGCACAGCGCCTACAGCGGCAGATGACGCAGTTTGGAAGCCAGATGCAGTCAGTCGGTCGCGGCCTGTCAGTGGGTCTTACAGCCCCGCTGGCAGGGTTCGCTACGGCTGGAGTGATGGCGTTTTCCAAATTTGATGACGCGATCACAAAAAGCTTGGCGATCATGGGCGATTTGACCGACACCATGCGCGATGACGTCATTGCCACAGCTCGACAGCTCGCTACCGAGTCCACGTTCAGCGCTGAGCAAACAGCCGAAGCGTTTTATTTCCTATCTGCTGCTGGACTTGATGCGAGCCAGTCTATTTCTGCACTGCCGCAGGTTGTGGCGTTCGCTGAAGCCGCGGCGTTCGACCTGGCGAGAGCAACAGACCTGGCGACTGATGCGCAATCTGCGCTGAGCCTGACAAGCAACGATGCCGCGCAAAACCTGGAGAACCTGACCCGAGTTACTGACGTGTTGGTCGGCGCAAACACGCTGGCAAACGCGAGTGCAGAACAGTTTTCCGAGGCCATCACCAACAAGGCCGGTAATGCGATGGCCCAGCTTAACATCGAGATTGAGGCTGGCGTTGCTGTGCTCGCTGCATGGGCTGACCAAGGTGTTAAGGGCGCAGCGGCGGGCGAGCGGTTCAACATCGTGACACGCGACCTGCAGCGGGCAGCGAGAAACAACGCAGATGAATTTCGCCGTTTTGGTGTGGCGGTGTTCGACGCGTCCGGTAATTTCCGGGATATGGGCGATATTGTGGCGGATCTGGAGCGCGCGCTGGGCGGCATGAGCGTAGAGCAGCAGGGCGCGACGCTGGAAATGATGGGGTTCCAGGACAGGTCGGTCCAAGCGCTGCGATCACTTTTGGGCCTGTCCGACACCATCAAGGATTATACCGGCGAGCTGCAGCAGATGGGAGGGGTGACCCAAGAGGTCGCAGACAAGCAGATGCAGTCATTCGCGTCACAGATGGCGGTTCTGCGATCTGAGATTAACGACGTATTTATCACGATCGGCGAAGGGCTGGTTCCGGTCATTCGCGAGCTGCGCGACGAGACGGACGGCATCATTCCGGTGATTGCGGCGTGGGCGGAGAAGTTCCGCGACATGGACACCGAGACGCAAAAGAACATCATTGGGTTCGGCGCATTCCTTGCTGTAATCGGCCCCGTCCTGATAATCCTTGGAAAGCTGATCTCAGCTGGCGCTACGGTGATTGGCTGGCTGTCGAGGCTCGCCCCGTTGCTTGCTACGGTAACCGGCGCTTTTGTGGCGGTGGGGGCTGCTATAGCCGCTGTTGCCGTTGCGATCGAGCGCAAATTCACTCCCGGCATGGAAGAGGTGAGTTTGGGCGCGCAAATCGTCAACGTGCTTGCCCGCGCTTGGGTTGTGCTGCGCGAGACGATGCTTGGTGTCGGCGAAGTGATGTTGGGGCTGGGCGTGACGATAATTGGCGCGTTGCGGACAATATCAGCGCCGTTTGATGGATTCTTTACTTCGATCGCCCTTGGGTTTGAGCGGCTTATAAACCGAGATTTCAAGGGCGCTGCGGAAGCGGTGCGCGGAATGGGGGACAACATTGCGCAATCATTCACAGAGGCCGCCGCACAGGTCGAGCGGGGCATAGGGTTTACTCTGGATTCGCTGCATGGGCGGATCGAGAATGCCGTAACGCAAACGCACGACTTGCAGTCAAACTTGCTGAAAACTGGCAAAACGGCGGGCGCATCCGGAAAGCAAATCGAAAAGGGCGGACTGCTTGCGATGTCAGGAATCAAGAAGGCCGTTGACGCGTCGTTCGAGCTAATGGAGACGTTCGGCGGCGTGCAAGAGGTGGCCGTCGAAACAAACGGAACGCTCGTTGAGATGGTGGACACAACGCACGAGATGGAGCAGTCCCTGCAAGACCAGATTGAAGCGCTGAAAATGCAAAAGCTAGAGCTGCAAGGCGGTACGCGGGCTGTGCTGGAGTACGAGTTAGCACAGGCGCGCGCCAAAGGCATGACCGACGAACAAGCCGCAGCCGTGCAGGAGCTGATTGACGAGCTGATAGACCTGGAGCGCGAGCTAGACGATGCGCGCGCGGCGCAGGATCGCATGAGCGACGGCATGGGGTTTGCTGCGTTCACCGGCATTCCGCAATTCACCGACGCGATGGAAACAATGATCGACGCGGTTGACGAGGCGGGCAAGAAGCAAGATGAATGGTCGCGCATAACGCAGTACGCGCTCAACGACGTATCGCGGGCGATTGGGGATTTCGTTTCCGGCAACATTTCGTCATTCAGCGACTTTACAGACAGCTTGAAAGGCACGTTCCGCAACATGATATCGGACATGATGACGAGCGCGATTGATGCGGACTTTTTCGGCGCGTTGCAGGGTGGCGCGGGAGTAGGCGGCGCGCTAGGAAATCTGCTCAAGAGCGGGAGCATGTGGATGGCGGTTGGTGGCATGGTGCTGGATCGCGTGTTTAGCAGCCTGTTCAAGCGCCGCGCCCCGCGCTTCGACATTGCCGGACGCGGTGCGGCTGGCCCCGGATTTCTTGCCACGCGCCCCGAGTGGCTCACAACTGATATGGGCGTCGAGGTCGGGTTTAACTTCCGCAGAATGAAGGACGAGGCTGAGCAGGAAATCAAGCAGTCAATCCTTGACATGGACGCGGGTCTGGCTAAATTCCTGCGCGGCACGCCGTTCTTTGAGCAGGCGCAAGAGGCGTTGACTAAGCAAGCCTTCCAGTCGCGTTATGAAGATGACGATAGCGCGTTCCTTGAGCAGCGGTTTGACTTGGTGCTTGATACGTTCGGCGGGTTTGTCAAGGGATTGGTCAAGGCCGAGGGCGACATTGAGGAGCAAATGCAGGCGCTTGCCGACGTTGTGGCGATCAGCCAGCACATGACAGAGGTCGGATTTGCCGGGCTGGATACAGAGCAGGTGCTTGCGGGCATCAACGCGATGCGGCAGGGCGGGGAGGGGTTGCTAGACGCGTTTAACCGCATTACAGCCGCATTCTACGAGTACGCGGGGGCGGTGGCGTCGATGGAAGCAGAGCTTGCCACGCACGGCCTGAACGACTTCCAGCGGTCGATGGTTGACATACAGCTAGACCTGCGCCAGACACAGCGCGGCCTGAACGATATGGCGCAGGCTGCCGGCTTGAGCGGCGCACGTGCTGAGGATATGGCGCGGGCGCATGAGCTTGCGTCATTGCGCATGGCCGCGGCGATTGGACGTTATGAAGAGCAGGCGCGGTCGCTGGTTGAGTCGCTGTTCGGAACTGAGCTAACCCGCCTGCAAGACGAGATTGAGCGCGAGCGGGCGGCAGGCGCGACTGATGAGGATTTGGCCGGGCTGATCGAGCGCGAAGGAGAGTTGCAGCGCGCAGAAGAGGAACGCCAGCGTGTATTGCAGGCGCAGGAGCTGGCGCAGATGCTGGCCGACCTGCAACAGGCAACCGGCGACAGCTTCAGCGATGTGGCACAACGGCTCGGGTTCGAATTGTCGGATTTGTCCGAGGTGCTGGGCGTGGATAATGCCCGGCTGCTGGATATGCTGCAAGATTTGCAAGTGGATCCAATGGCGATTGCCGATCAAATTGACGGGATGACCGACAGGCTGGTTGAGCAGCTGGTTTGGTTGCCCGGCGCGTTCGCTGATGCGCTGGCTGATCGGGCGGGCGCGGTCGATCCGGTAATTCAGCCGCCCGGGAGCGTTGGGCCGCCGGGTGGTGGCGCTCCAGGTATCCCGCCTATTGACGATCAGCTCGTGCAAGCGACCCAAAGCACGACATCGGAGGTTGCGGGGCTGCGTGGAGATATCGGGGAAGCGCTGTCTGCACAGACACAGGTCAGTCAGGATGTGGCGGCAGCAATCGCTAATCTGACGTCCGCACTGCGCAGGATGGACAGCGGGCCGCGCTCTAGTCGCACGGCCAGCGAGGTGCGATAATGACGGGCACAGGCGACCCACAGCCAGACGTGCTTAACCTGTATCTGGTGACGATTGCCCTGCCAGACGAGCCGAGGCAAGACCCCGACCCAGAAGACGCCGCGATGCCGCGCTTTGACCTTATATTCGACGAGCTGCTGCCGTCACCGAATGATTACGACCTGATATTTGACGAATTGCTACCGGAGCCGACATGAGCCAAGCCCACCTTTTTACAAACATGACGCTTGCCCCGGATTTATCCAGCAAGCCCTACGTCCACCATGAGCTGCCTGAAACCATCAACGACAAAGCGGAATGGCAAGACTGCCTGCGCTACCTCGTCACTGATCTAGGATGGACGGAGGAGTTTACCGACGGCGACGACAAAATGGTATTGCGCCCCGCCGCAGGTGCTAGGCCTTATATCCGCTTTGAGTGGGGCAAGCCGGACGACAGAATGATCGACGTGCGCATGTTTGAATCCATGACCGATATTGACACCGGCGTGAATCAAACCCCCACAAGTGGGCAGCGTGGAACCTATGGGCTACAGATAAGATCCGCAGTAGGCGACACCGGCAACGTCGATTGGTTTTTGTTAGCTGACGAAGAGCGTGTGCTGATATCCCCCCGAAGTACACAATCGGGTCGAGGGTATCAGTTTGGGCTAATCACTGTTGGCGGCTACAATGCGTATGACGCGGGTGATATGGGGGCCTTAATATGGTGCAACCCCAGTGTTGGCATCAATGTATCCTACTCTTACGGCCCCATCAGGGGGGCGGATGACATTAGTAGATCAGGCGGGCCTTACGTATTCCGCAAACTAGACGGCACAGGCACAAGCACAGCCTTGAGACAAATAGAAAATATGGGCATGGGCAGCACTCAATACAACGCCGGCGTCAGCAGCGGCGCTGCCTTGGAGTTTCCCGACCCTGCAAGCGGCCAGCTGGTTATGGGGCCCGTCATCGTGCGTGAAGGCCGCAGTCTGCGCGGCGTTGTGCCGGGCATCATGACCCACGCGCACTATAGTGAACGCGTCACTGGCCTTGTAACTAATCTGACCCCCACGTTGCTGCCGGGGCAAGGCGATTTCGCCGGGCGCGAATTTATTGCAGTTCCTACAATTGTTGACACCAGGCCCGCTTACAATACGCTGATACTGGAGCTGTGGAAATGATCTACACTGGCCTCGGCTTCAACGGCAATTACGACAACATGCGGCTGGGCGGAGGCATCCCCGTGCTTGACACGGGGGAGCAAGATCGCAGTGGGTATCGCGAGGGGTCAACGCGCAACAAAGACCTATACCCCGTACCGAATATCCTTGTCGCTTGCTACCACATTCCCAGCCGTCAGATCGTAGCGTTTGCGCGATCTGACGAAAACGGCAAGTACAGGATTGACGGCCTGAATCAATCGGGCGATTACCTGATATTCGCGCACCCCGACCGGCGTAAACTAGGCGACGATTACAATTTCCCGAGGACGTGGGGGCTGTAAATGGCGGAATACGTCCGGCTTGCTACACGCGATTATGTACGCACCGAGAACGTGGACGGCGAGACGGAGGCCGTGCGCTACAGGGGCGATATTGGTCAGTCGATCACGTATAGCCGGTCGATGGCGTTCTGGCCGTGGGGCATGAGTAGCGGCACGCTGACAGCCGGCGCAATCTCAATCGACAACCGCGACGGCTGGTACGATCAGCTGATTTTCCGCGACATGCGCGATCAGCCGATACGCGTCACCATGCCCACAACAGACGGCACCGACATTACCGTCCTGACTGCAATTGTTGATCGTGTTGAAGCGCCGAATGATCGTGAAGTGCTGGTGCATTTAAAGGACAGCCTGACCCTGCTTGATGTGCCGTTGCAACAACAGGTATATGACGACACCGCTGATGATGGCGTCATTGACCGCCCGTTGCCCGTGCTGTTGGGAGTGGCGCGATCTATCCGACCTACAATCTGGCAGGCTGACGTCCCCGGCGAGGACGGCCCGGCCATCCGCATACACGACAGCACGTTATCCGGCGTGGCAAATGTACGTGATCGCGGTGAGCAGCTATCGCCATTCGATGTGCCTCCCGCGTATGTGCTGGACGGGCGCATTGGTAATGCGGGGCTAATCCTGGGTGCAGAGCCGGACGGCGTGCTGACGCTGGACGCCAGCTCATCAGGCGATGCAATGACGCCGCCTGAAGCGCCGGATGCACTGGATGGCGATGGGGATTTTACCCAGCCGTTCAATACGATCACGGAATTGGACAACCCGAACGAGCTGGACGGGTGGACGTTTACTGGCTGGCCGACTACTGATGGATTAAGCTGGGAAACAGCGCGGTTTGAGCCGTCTATGCGACGTGGGCAACAGGTGGGCGGGCGGTTCTTTGGCGGCTCATTACAGACAGGCCGAGCATATTTTTGGAGTGACATGCCGGTCTTGAAGGCCGGCAAAACGTACCGTTGGGAGCTGGACATGGTCACTGCAGTCAGCTTTTGGTCTCACATAGGCTCTAGGGGATATGTGGCGCTATCACACGCCAGGCAGAGGGTTATTGGCCGCGACGAACCGTCTGGCAAAGTCCTGTTTCGAAGGCGAATGCTGGACGCAGACAATAGACCGGGGGTGTATTCTGGCGTTGTGACAATCCCAGAGGGCGATGACCATTATGTGCAGATCGGCACATACAATGGCGGCGGGGTAACAATTGCGTATCTTAAATTCATTGAGTTGGACGTCCCAGATGTGGATGACCTAGAAGGAATCACGCTGTATGACTACCTGGTCGAGGTCGTGCGCAGGGCGGGTATGACGTCCAGCGTGATTGACAAGCCGAGCGTTGATGCCGTCGACCCAAACCAAGAGTCAATCGGGGCATATTTTGAGGCGCCGATTACAGCACTTGCAGCGGCCCGTGCACCGCTGGACTCATTCTGCGCTGATATTCACACGGGCCGCGAGGGCCAGCTGATCGTAGCGAGATTGCGCGACCCTGCGCTGGATGTGCCGACACTCACTGTTGACAGAGACAATATCACGCGCGAATCCGAGGTGTACGTTTATCCGGATGAGGCAAAGGGCTTGACAACGGCGATGGCGGCAGGCAAGAACTGGTATGCATTGCGCGAGTCAGATTTTACCGAGGATGCTGTCACTTTATCAGAGCGCGACAGGTTGACGAGGGATGGGCGGTATATCCGCACCGCCATTTTGCCCGGCGATGAGGAGACCACAGGCACCGGCGGCGAAACAACAGCAGAATGGCCGCGCATGTACAAGCACGCCATAGGTGCCGAGCCGCTGCTGTCGTTGTTTGACGATCCGGACGCGGCACGGGCCGAGATTCAGCGAGTAGCAGATATCTATTCGCAGATGCGCCAGTTTGTCGAGGTCGATATATGGGTTGAGCCGGGCGAGATGATAGAGCTGAACCAGGTGGCGTTTTTTAAATATCCGCGCTACGGATTCGATGACGGCAAAAACATGATCGTTGTCGGCGTCGCGGACTCAATCACGGACAGCGGCAAGCGCCGGTCCGTCTCTTTAACATTATGGGGATAACATGCTGATCACATACCCATCACCGACACTACATGACGGAGCTGGCATTAGCTGGACAGGCACACAAATAACGAGCCTGTCTGGAATGCGCGACGGCCGGGCGGGCGGATTGACGCGGCTCGCGTGGGGCGGGGATGGCACAACACCAGCCAGCAGCGAGGTTATCCGCGCATCAAACACAGATGAGCCGGTCGAGGGGGTGCGAGTCGCAGCGCTGATCAACCTGGAGGGCCTGCCAGCCGGGCTTAATGTAGACGTGGCGCTGAAGCTGGTCGATGGCGCGTATGATTACATGCCACAGACCGTGCAGACTCACCGGACTAAATCCGGGGAAGTGGCGGTGATTGCGGTCTGGCCGGCTGGACTAGATCCGGTCGAAGGCGTCGAATTCGAAATCCACAACAACGGCGACGTTGACGAGGGCGACGAGTTCGATTGCGGGGAGTTAGTATACGCTTCGGCGGCTGATTTCCAGCTAGACCCTAATTGGCAGCTAAGCACGCTGGACGCGGCAGGCGATACGGTCAGCAAGAGCGGGCAGCTGTACCTGCAGCCGGTGCCCGCGGCCAGATCGTACGCAGTAAGCACTATTCCTTACACATTCGGGCCGGCAATGCTGGCCGACGAATCGGTGCAGGACTTGCGCCGGTCGCTGGCTGAGGACCCGCGCTGCATTTTCGTGCTGGACCCGCGCACGCAAGAAAAAACCCAAGCGACCTGGATATACGGCACAGCGGCACGCATTGACGCGCTGCGATTTAATTCAAGATCACGAATGGGCGCAATGAGATACGTTTTTGACGAAATGGTAGGCAGGGCATTATGAGCGTCGACCCAGTAGAACACGGTCGGCTGATAGAGGCAGTAGAGCGTCTCACGCGCCACATCGACCGCACGACAGCTGATCTACAGCGCACGCAGCGCGAGCTGGCTGCCAGCAGGGCGGAGTTCCAGCGCGAGTTTGCAGAAATGAAGCGGCGCTTGTCTACAGGTTGGGGGCTGTTGCTGGGCGTAGCTCTTGCTGCGGGCGCGTTCGGACAGAACGTTATTGGATTTATGAAGGAGTTATTTAGATGATCTATGTTATGACAATCGGCGCGGTGGCGCTGGTGGTGCTGGCAGTGGTCGGCGTGGGTGCAGCGTGGGGATTGTCCCGTTTGATGGACAGGGCAAACCGGCGAGCGCATGGGCGGTGGCGTGGGGCGTTGTCCGTAATAGAGTCCGAGCCGATGGCGGCTGGGATATACTACGGCTGCAGGTGGGTTGGTATATGCCTGCTTGTGGGCATGTTGTTCAGCCGTGCCGTTTGAGTTGGCGGGTTTGAGGCATAAAAAAGCCCGGCACAAGGCCGGGCGCTGATCCTGAATAATGCACCCATCTAGGGCCGCTCTTTGTCCGTATACAAAACC
>Ga0079225_10001434_pt1 | contig 13345 bp, 6 predicted proteins | sample Poulit2012_FD_76344 | JGI IMG/M metagenome (GOLD analysis project Ga0079225, IMG submission 76344) | Agricultural soil microbial communities from Georgia to study Nitrogen management - Poultry litter 2012 | ecosystem: Environmental > Terrestrial > Soil > Agricultural land | place: USA: Georgia...
GATCTTGCGGAACATCTCGATCGCGGTGACGGTGGTCTTCTGGGCGGGGCCGGGACGGATGCCGACCAGCTCGATCTCCTCGTTGGACTTGAGCACGCCCTGCTCCACCCGACCGGTCACGACCGTGCCACGGCCGGTGATGGTGAAGACGTCCTCGATCGGCATGAGGAACGGCTTGTCCGTCTCCCGCTCGGGGTCCGGAATGTAGTCGTCCACCGCGTTGAGCAGCTCGAGCATCTTCTCGGTCCACTGCGGGTCGCCCTCGAGCGCCTTGAGGGCCGAGACCTGCACGACGGGGATGTCGTCGCCCGGGAACTCGTACTCGTTGAGCAGCTCGCGAACCTCGAGCTCGACCAGCTCGATGATCTCGGCGTCGTCGACCATGTCCGACTTGTTCAGCGCCACCACGAAACTGGGGACGTCGACCTGACGTGCCAGCAGCACGTGCTCCTTGGTCTGCGGCATCGGACCGTCGGTCGCGGCCACCACCAGGATCGCGCCGTCCATCAGTGCCGCGCCGGTGATCATGTTCTTGATGTAGTCGGCGTGGCCGGGGCAGTCGACGTGTGCGTAGTGCCGCCGCTCCGTCTGATACTCGACGTGCGCGATCGAGATCGTGATGCCGCGCTGACGCTCCTCGGGAGCGTTGTCGATGTCATCGAACGGCATGTACGGGTTCATCTCGGGGTACTTGTCGTGCAGAACCTTGGTGATCGCTGCCGTCAGCGTGGTCTTGCCGTGGTCGATGTGACCGAGCGTGCCGATGTTGACGTGCGGCTTGGTCCGCTCGAACTTCGCCTTAGCCACTGTGGGCTCCTCCTGTTGGGACGTGTACTAGTGCCGATGGACGAATCCGAGGGATCTCGTCCGGTGCGTTGGTTACGGGCCTCGAGACCACGGCGAAGCCTACTCGCCGCGCGCCTTGGTGATGATCTCCTCCGCGACGTTCCGCGGAACCTCGCCGTAGGAGTCGAACTGCATGGAGTAGTTCGCGCGGCCCTGTGTCCTGCTGCGCAGGTCACCGACGTAACCGAACATCTCCGACAGCGGGACGAGCGCCGTGACCAGGCGCTGCCCGGAACGCTCCTCCATGGCCTGGATCTGGCCGCGGCGAGCGTTCAGGTCGCCGATGACATCACCCATGAAGTCTTCCGGGGTGGTGACCTCGACGGCCATCAGCGGCTCGAGGAGGGCGGGGTCCGCGCGGCGGGCCGCCTCCTTGAACGCCATCGAGCCGGCAATCTTGAATGCGAGCTCGGAGGAGTCGACGTCGTGGTATGCGCCGTCTTGCAGCGTGACCTTGACATCCACCAGTGGGTAGCCGGCGACGACACCGAACTCCATGGCCTCCTGGCAGCCGGCGTCGACCGACGGGATGTACTCCCGAGGGATACGACCACCGGTGATGTTGTTGACGAACTCGTAGCCACCCTCGACATCGCTCCCAGTGGGTTCGACGTCGATGATGACCCGGCCGAACTGGCCGGAGCCCCCGGTCTGCTTCTTGTGGGTGTACTCGACCCCCTCCACCTTGCGGCGGAGGGTCTCCCGGTAAGCGACCTGCGGCTTGCCGACGTTGGCCTCGACCCGGAACTCGCGCTTCATCCGGTCGACGAGGACGTCCAGGTGCAGCTCACCCATGCCACGGATGATGGTCTGCCCGGTCTCCTCGTCGGTGTTGACCTGGAATGTGGGGTCTTCTTCGGCCAACCGCTGGATGGCCGAGGACAACTTCTCCTGGTCGCTCTTGGTCTTCGGCTCGATCGCGACGTGGATGACCGGTGTGGGGAAGGTCATCGACTCCAGGATGACCGGGTCCTCGGCGGCTGCCAGTGTGTCACCCGTGGTGGTGTTCTTCAGTCCCATGACCGCCACGATCTGCCCGGCGCTGGCCCTCTCGATCTCCTCACGCTTGTTCGCGTGCATGCGGTAGATCTTGCCGATGCGCTCCTTGCGATCCTTGGTGCTGTTGAGCACCTGGGAACCGGTGATGAGGGTGCCCGAGTAGATCCGTAGGTAGGTCAGCTTTCCCAGGTGGGGGTCACTGGCGACCTTGAACGACAGCGCGGCGAGCGGGCCGTCCTCCTCGGGCTTGCGCAGGACGACCTCGTCCTCGTTCTTGACCGAGTGCCCCTCGATGGAGCCGACGTCCAGCGGGGAGGGAAGGTAGTTCACCACGGCGTCCAACAGCGGCTGCACGCCCTTGTTCTTGAAGGCAGACCCACCGAAAACCGGGGTGGCATTGCCGGCGACGGTGGCACGCCGGATCGCTGCCACGAGCTGCTCCTCGGTGGGTGGGGTCCCGTCGAGGTAGAGCTCCATGAACTCCTCGTCGTTCTCGGCCACCGACTCGAGCAGCGTGTCGCGGTACTGCGCAGCCTGGTCAGCGAGGTCGTCGGGGATGTCGACGACGTCGTACTTCTCCCCCTTCGCGGCCTCGGCGGACCACACCAGCGCCTTCATCCGCACCAGGTCCACGAGGCCGGTGAAGTCCGCCTCGGCGCCGATGGGCAACTGGAGGATCAGCGGGCTGGCACCGAGCCGGTCCCGGATCGATTCCACGGCGCGCAGAAAATCCGCGCCGATGCGGTCGAGCTTGTTGACGAAACAGATCCGCGGGACGTTGTACTTGTCCGCCTGGTGCCAGACGGTCTCGGACTGCGGCTCCACTCCGGCGACGCCGTCGAAGACCGCCACGGCGCCGTCGAGGACACGCAGGTTGCGCTCCACCTCGACGGTGAAGTCGACGTGGCCCGGGGTGTCGATCAGGTTGATGGTGTGATCGTCCCACTCGCAGGTGGTCGCGGCCGAGGTGATGGTGATGCCTCGCTCCTGCTCCTGCTCCATCCAGTCCATGGTCGAGGCACCCTCGTGGGTCTCACCGAGCTTGTAGTTGATGCCGGTGTAGTAAAGGATGCGCTCGGTCGCTGTGGTCTTGCCGGCGTCGATGTGGGCCATGATCCCGATGTTGCGGACCTTGGCCAGGTCGATCTTGCGGAGGTCGGTCGCCATCGTCGTTTGCTGTCGCTTCCTTCTCGCGGGCGGACTGGGACTACCAGCGGTAGTGCGCGAACGCCCGGTTGGATTCGGCCATTCGGTGCATGTCCTCGCGGCGCTTCACACTGGCGCCGAGGCCGTTGGAGGCATCGAGGAGCTCATTCATCAGGCGCTCGGTCATGCTTTTTTCCCGGCGCGCGCGGGAGTAGTTGACCAACCAGCGCAGGGCAAGGGTGTTGCTCCGTCCGGCACGGACCTCAACGGGAACCTGGTACGTCGCGCCACCGACCCGGCGGCTGCGGACCTCGAGGGAGGGCTTGACGTTGTCCAGGGCGCGTTTGAGCGTGACGATCGGGTCAGTGCCGGTCTTCTCGCGGCAGCCCTCCAAGGCGCCGTACACGATCCGCTCGGCGGTGGACTTCTTCCCGCCACGCAGCACCTTGTTCACCAGCTGGGTCACCAGTGGAGAGCCGTAGACCGGGTCGATGTGTACCGGTCGCTTGGGGGCCGGGCCCTTGCGAGGCATCAGCTCTTCTCCTTCTTCGCGCCGTAGTGGCTTCGACCCTGCTTGCGGTTCTTCACACCCTGGGTGTCCAAGGAGCCGCGCACGACCTTGTACCGCACACCGGGCAGATCCTTCACGCGGCCACCGCGCACGAGCACCATCGAGTGCTCCTGCAGGTTGTGACCGACGCCCGGGATGTAGGCGGTCACCTCGATACCGCTGGTCAACCGAACACGCGCAACCTTTCGCAGCGCCGAGTTCGGCTTCTTCGGGGTAGTGGTATACACGCGCAGGCACACCCCACGGCGCTGCGGACTTCCCTTCAGCGCGGGGGTGGGGTTCTTGGCGATCTTGTCCTGGCGCCCCGTACGGACCAGTTGTTGGATCGTGGGCACTACATCTCCGTTGCTGTCGACTCGACGTCCCGGCCGCGTGTCACGGTCGAGTGGATGGTTCGGGATCGACCCCGCATCAGCGCCGCGGGCGGCTTGGAGGCCGACCCCCGGGGTCGGGCATGTCGGCCCGATCCCACGCGGCACCGTTGGAACTCGATCGGTGTGGGCTGGTGCTGAGAACTCCCACTCGCCGTGCGGCGTGCAGGATCACCTGGCACAAGCCAGGCACGAGGACTGAGAATACCGGCCCGGCGGTGGTCAGGTCAAAATCACGGGACGGCCGAGACCGTAGCCCACCTGCGAGCGCTTCGTCCGCACCTATGGTGCCACGAGTTCGCGTCATGGTCACGGGGTCGGATCACCCCGGCGGGTCACGGGTACTGGTTACGGGGGTGGTGACAGGGGCTGGTTACGGGGGCTGGGTCTGCAGCCATTGCCAGGCGATCGTGCCCACCCGGTCCAGTTGTCCGGCATCGACGACATCGGGGGTGTCGTCGGGCGAGTGGTAACCAGCGAACGGGATGCTGCCCAACCGGGCCGCGGGGAGGTCGGCCTTCTCGAACGACCAGTGGTCGCTCGAGGTGTTCTCCTCCGGCGCGGTGGCGATACCGGCCCGATCGGCCACCGCCTCGATCCGGTCGCGTAGATCGGAATCGCCCTGTCCTCCGTAGGCGAGCGGAACCGCATTGCCGGGCACCCCGACCCGATCCAGGGAGAGCATGCCGATCATGGCCGCACGTTCATCAGCACCCATCCCTTCGACGTAGAACTGGGAGCCGAAGTGGTGCATGTCGTCGCCCTCTCCGCGCGGCTCCTCCGCTCCGAACGCCACGAACCGCGTCGGTACGGCCGGCTGCTGGGACGCGGCGATACGCGCCAGTTCCAGCGTCACCGCGACCCCGCTCGCGTTGTCCTCGGCGCCGGGCGCCTCGGCCACGCTGTCCAGGTGCGCCCCGACGACACGATGTGGCTCGGTGGGCTCGAATCCTTCAGGATCGGCGATGACGTTGACGCTGCGACCGGAGTCGACGGGTACACCCCAACTGTCCCCCGCCGGGACGGGGAACGAGGGGCGGGTCACCGTGTATCCCAGATCGTCGAACCGCTGCTCGACCAGGTCGGCCGCTCGGGCGAACGACGACGACGTGGCCTCCCGCGGACCGATCTCCCCGGCGAGCTGCTCGACCGTGTCATGCGCCCGTTGCGGGTCGAACTCCGCCTGGGCGGTCTCTGTCGGGCTCGGGGTCCCAGGGGGAGGTGACGGACTCGGGGATGCCCCGGACGGCGATCCCCCGGTCGCGGAGATCGTCGACTGCGACGTCGGTGAACCGGGTGCGCCGGCATCCGGTTCACCCTCATCGGTGGCGCAGGAAGCCAGCACCACCGCGAGCACCCCGAGCCCGGCGACCCGGCGCCACGCCCTGGGCATCCTCAGGTATACGAGCCGAAGTCGTAGTCCTCGAGCCGCACCGCTTCACCAGAGCCCTCACCGAAGGTGTAGTCGGAGTAGTCGGTGCCGTAGTCGACCATCTGGTACATGGCCGCCTTGGCCTCCTCGGTCGGCTCCACCCGAAGGTTGCGGTAGCGAGACAGCCCCGTACCGGCCGGGATGAGCTTCCCGAGAATGACGTTCTCCTTCAGGCCGATCAACGGATCGGACTTGGCGTTGATCGCCGCTTCAGTCAGCACCCGCGTGGTCTCCTGGAAGGAGGCCGCCGACAGCCACGACTCGGTCGCCAGCGACGCCTTGGTGATGCCCATCAACTGCGGGCGCCCCGAGGCAGGCTGGCCACCTTCGGACACTGCCCGTCGGTTCTCCTCCTCGAACCGGGTCCGAGCCACGAGCTCACCGGGCAACAGATCGGTCTCACCACTTTCCAGCACCGTGATCCGGCGCAGCATCTGGCGCACGATGATCTCGATGTGTTTGTCGTGGATCGACACACCCTGGCCGCGGTAGACCTCCTGGACCTGCTCGGTGAGGAAGACCTGCACCGCGCGCTGGCCCTGAACCCGCAGCACGTCGTGCGGGTCCGCCGTGCCGGCGTGCAGCAACTCGCCCACCTCGACGCGGTCACCGTCCTGAACCCGCCACTGCGCGATTCCCGGTGCCCGGCGATTGACCCAGTCGTTGACCCGGCGAGAGATCGGGAAGGACTCCTCCTCGCTGCCGTCGTCCGGGATGACGACGATGCGAGCACCTTTGCCGTCCTCGTCGAGGCGTACCCGACCCGAGGTCTCCGCCACCGGTGCACGGCCCTTCGGGGTACGCGCCTCGAACAGCTCGACCACACGCGGCAGACCGTGGGTGATGTCCTCACCGGCGACACCACCGGTGTGGAACGTCCGCATGGTCAACTGCGTGCCGGGCTCACCGATCGACTGTGCGGCCACGATGCCGACGGCCTCACCAACGTCGACGAGCTTGCCGGTGGCCAGCGAGCGCCCGTAGCACATCGCGCACACGCCGGTGCGGCTCTCGCAGGTGAGCACACTGCGCACCCGTACCTTCTGCACGCCCTTGGCGACCAGGTCCTGGATGACGACGTCACCGAGGTCGGTGCCGGCCGCACCCGCCACCTGGCCATCGGCGCCCTCGACGTCCTCGGCCAAGGCACGGGCATACACCGCCGTTTCGACGTTCTCGTCGACCGTCAACCCGGACTCGCCCTCGACCGCGATCGGCAGCACGAGACCACGTTCGGTACCACAGTCGGTCTCGCGGATGATGACGTCCTGGGAGACGTCCACCAGGCGCCGGGTGAGGTACCCGGAGTCCGCCGTGCGCAGTGCCGTGTCGGCCAGCCCCTTACGAGCGCCGTGCGTGGAGATGAAGAACTCCAGCGCGGACAGTCCCTCGCGGGAGCTCGCCTTGATCGGACGCGGAATCGTCTCACCCTTGGGGTTCGCGACCAGACCGCGCATGCCCGCCAACTGGCGGATCTGCATCCAGTTACCGCGGGCCCCGGAGTGCACCATCATGTCGATGGTGTTGTTCCGGGTGAAGGTATTACGCATCGCCCTGTCGACCTCGTTGGAGGCGTCGGTCCAGATGTCGATGAGCTCCTCGCGGCGTTCCCCGTCGGAGATGACACCGCGGGCGAAGTTCTTCTCCACCTTCTGTGCCTTGGCCTCGTAGCCATCCAGGATCTCCTGCTTGTTCTCCGGAGAGACGACGTCAGAGACCGAGATGGTGACCCCAGAGCGCGTGGCCCAGTAGAAGCCTGCCTCCTTCAATGCGTCCAAGGTGGAGGCCACGAGCACCTTCGGATAGCGCTCGGCGAGGTCGTTCACCACCGTGCCCAGCTGACCCTTGTCCACCTCACGATTCACATAGGGATAGTCGTCGGGCAACGTCTCGTTGAACAGTGCCCGCCCCAGGGTCGTGTTCACCCGGTAAGGCTGACCAGGCACGTGATCCTCGGGCACGTCCCAGTCCGGACCAGGTGTGACGTCGGTCAACCGCACCGTGATGTTGGCCTGCAGCCCCAGCTCACCGGCGTCGAACGCACGGATCGCTTCCGCTGTCGAGGAGAAGGCTCTCCCCTCGCCGGTCTGGCCCTCACGTTCGGCGGTGAGGTAGTAGATCCCCAGCACCATGTCCTGGGTGGGCATGGTGACCGGACGACCGTCTGCCGGCTTGAGAATGTTGTTGCTGGACAGCATCAGCACCCGCGCCTCGGCTTGCGCCTCGGCGGACAGTGGCACGTGCACAGCCATCTGGTCACCGTCGAAATCTGCGTTGAACGCGGTGCAGACCAGTGGGTGAATCTGGATGGCCTTGCCCTCCACGAGCTGCGGCTCGAACGCCTGGATACCCAATCGGTGCAGCGTCGGAGCGCGGTTGAGCAGCACGGGGTGCTCGGTAATGACCTCCTCGAGCACGTCCCACACCACGGGGCGGGCACGCTCGACCATGCGCTTAGCGCTCTTGATGTTCTGGGCGTGGGAGAGGTCCACCAGCCGCTTCATGACGAACGGCTTGAACAGCTCCAGCGCCATCTCCTTCGGCAGCCCGCACTGGTGCAGCTTGAGCTGAGGACCGACGACGATGACCGACCGGCCGGAGTAGTCCACACGCTTACCCAGCAGGTTCTGCCGGAATCGACCCTGCTTGCCCTTGAGCATGTCGGAGATCGACTTCAACGGCCGGTTGCCCGGGCCCGTGACCGGGCGCCCCCGACGGCCGTTGTCGAACAGCGCGTCGACGGACTCCTGCAGCATCCGCTTCTCGTTGTTGACGATGATCTCGGGGGCGCCGAGGTCGAGCAACCGCTTGAGCCGGTTGTTCCGGTTGATGACGCGCCGGTAGAGATCGTTCAGGTCCGAGGTGGCGAACCGGCCGCCGTCGAGTTGCACCATCGGGCGCAGATCCGGCGGAATCACCGGGACGGCGTCCAGCACCATGCCGCGTGGGTCGTTCCTCGTGGTCAGGAACGGCGAGACGACCTTGAGCCGCTTCAGGGCGCGGGTCTTTCGCTGTCCCTTGCCGGAGGCGATGACCTCGCGGAGGCTCTCGGCCTCGGCGGACAGGTCGAAGGTGTCCAGCCGATCCTTGATCGCCTGAGCACCCATACCGCCGCGGAAATACATACCGAACCGGTCACGCATGTCTCGGTAGAGCATCTCGTCGCCTTCGAGGTCTTGCACCTGAAGGTTGCGGAAGCGATCCCACACGGCGTCGACACGGTCGATCTCGGCCTCTGCGCGCTTACGCAGCTGGCTCATCTCCCGGTCGGCGGACTCCTTCACCTTCCGGCGGGCATCGCCTTTGGCGCCCTCGGCCTCGAGTTCGGCGAGATCGGACTCGAGCTGCTGCGCACGCGCCTCGATGTCCGAATCGCGACGCTGCTCGATCTGCTTGCGCTCGACCTCGATCTGTCCCTCGAGAGAGGGCAGGTCACGGTGCCGAGCCTCCTCGTCGACCCAGGTGATCATGTAGGCCGCGAAGTAGATGACCTTCTCCAGGTCCTTCGGGGCAAGGTCGAGCAGGTAGCCCAGCCGCGACGGCACGCCCTTGAAGTACCAGATGTGGGTCACGGGCGCGGCGAGCTCGATGTGGCCCATCCGTTCGCGGCGGACACTGGCGCGCGTCACCTCGACGCCACACCGCTCACAGATGATGCCCTTGAACCGGACGCGCTTGTACTTGCCGCAGTAGCACTCCCAGTCCCGGGTCGGGCCGAAGATCTTCTCGCAGAAGAGTCCGTCCTTCTCCGGTTTGAGGGTGCGGTAGTTGATGGTCTCCGGCTTCTTGACCTCGCCGTGCGACCACTGACGGATCTCGTCGGCAGTGGCGAGGCCGATACGAAACTCGTCGAAGGAGTTGACGTCGAGCACGAATGTCCTTCTTTCGATATGTCGTCTAGATCAAAGTTATTGTCTGGTCGGCTCGTTGCCCCTAGACCTCTTCGACGCTGCTCGGTTCCCGCCGCGACAGGTCGATGCCTAGCTCGTCTGCTGCGCGGAACACGTCGTCGTCGGTGTCGCGCATCTCGATTTGCATGCCGTCGCTGGAGAGCACCTCGACGTTCAGGCACAGCGACTGCATCTCCTTGATGAGCACCTTGAACGACTCGGGAATGCTCGGCTCGGGGATGTTGTCGCCCTTGACGATGGCCTCGTAGACCTTCACGCGGCCCTGGACGTCGTCCGACTTGATGGTGAGCAGCTCGCGCAATGCATACGCGGCACCGTAGGCCTGTAGCGCCCACACCTCCATCTCACCGAAGCGCTGACCACCGAACTGCGCCTTACCACCCAACGGCTGCTGGGTGATCATCGAGTACGGCCCGGTGGAGCGGGCGTGGATCTTGTCGTCCACGAGGTGGTTGAGCTTGAGCATGTACAGATAGCCCACCGACACCGGCTGTGGGTACGGCTCACCGGAGCGGCCGTCGAACAACTGCCCCTTGCCGTCGGCGCCGACCATGGTCTCGCCGTCCCGGTTCGGCCGGGTGGAGACCAGCAGTCCACCGATCTCGTCCTCTCGGGCGCCGTCGAACACCGGGGTGGCGACGTTGGTGCCCGGCTCGCCGGACTCCGCGCCGATCTCGTGCAGCCGGCGCTTCCATTCCTCGTCATTTCCGTCGACAGACCAGCCGGACTTGGCGATCCAGCCGAGGTGTGTCTCGAGGACCTGGCCGAGGTTCATCCGGCTCGGCACACCTAGCGGGTTCAACACGATGTCCACCGGGGTGCCGTCGGCGAGGAAGGGCATGTCCTCGACCGGCAGGATCTTGGAGATCACACCCTTGTTGCCGTGCCGGCCCGCCAGCTTGTCGCCGTCCTGGATCTTGCGCATCTGCGCGATGTAGACCCGCACCAGCTGGTTGACGCCCGGCGGGAGCTCGTCGTCCTCGTCTCGGTCGAACACGCGCACGCCGATGACCTTGCCGCGCTCACCGTGCGGCACCTTCAGCGAGGTGTCGCGCACTTCCCGGGCCTTCTCACCGAAGATCGCGCGCAGGAGTCGCTCTTCCGGGGTCAGCTCGGTCTCACCCTTGGGCGTGACCTTGCCGACCAGGATGTCGCCGGGGTTGACCTCGGCACCGATCCGGACGATCCCGCGTTCGTCAAGGTCAGCCAGGACCTCGTCGCCGACATTGGGGATATCGCGCGTGATCTCTTCCGGGCCCAGCTTGGTGTCGCGGGCGTCGACCTCGTGCTCTTCGATGTGGATCGAGGTGAGCACGTCGTCTTGGACCAAGCGCTGGGACACGATGATCGCGTCCTCGTAGTTGTGTCCCTCCCAGGACATGAACGCGACCAGCAGGTTCTTGCCCAACGCCATCTCACCGGACTCGGTGGAGGGACCGTCGGCGATGACCTGGCGAGCCTCGAGACGCTGCCCCTCGTCGACCAGCGGGCGCTGGTTGATGGAGGTGCCACCGTTGGAGCGGTTGAACTTGGCGAGTTGGTAGGTCTGGTACGTGGAGTCATCGGCCATGACGGTGACGTAGTCCGCGGAGACCTCCGTGACAACGCCGGGCTTGTCCGCGACAACGACGTCGCCAGCATCCACCGCGGCGTGGTACTCCATGCCGGTGCCCACCAGCGGGGACTCCGCCTCGAGCAGCGGCACCGCCTGGCGCTGCATGTTGGCTCCCATCAGCGCGCGGTTGGCGTCGTCGTGCTCCAGGAACGGGATCATGGCGGTGGCGACCGAGACCATCTGCCGCGGCGAGACGTCCATGTAGTCGATCTCGCCCGGGGTCAGCAACTCGGTCTCACCACCCTTGCGCCGCCCCAGCACTTGGTCGTCCGAGAAGGTGTTGTCGTCGGCGAGCGGCGCGTTCGCCTCCGCGATGACGTAGCGGTCCTCTTCGTCAGCGCTGAGGTATCGGATGTCGTCGCTGACCCGGCCGTCGTGCACCTGGCGATACGGCGTCTCGATGAAGCCGAACGCGTTGACCCGGCCGTAGGTGGCCAGCGATCCGATCAAGCCGATGTTCGGCCCCTCGGGGGTCTCGATCGGGCACATCCGGCCGTAGTGCGACGGGTGAACGTCACGGACCTCCATCGCGGCACGCTCCCGGGACAGACCACCCGGCCCGAGCGCGTTCAGCCGCCGCTTGTGCGTCAGCCCGGCAAGCGGGTTGTTCTGGTCCATGAACTGCGAGAGCTGTGAGGTGCCGAAGAACTCCTTGATCGCCGCCACGACCGGTCGGATGTTGATCAGGGTCTGCGGGGTGATCGCTTCGACATCCTGCGTGGTCATCCGCTCGCGAACGACCCGCTCCATCCGCGACAAACCAGTGCGGACCTGGTTCTGGATGAGCTCGCCGACGGTGCGGATCCGGCGGTTGCCGAAGTGGTCGATGTCGTCGACCTCGATCCGGACCTCGGTGCCGTCCTGGGTGTGGCCCTCCGGCACGTACGAAGTCTCGCCGGTGTGCAGCCGGACGAGGTAACGCAGCGTCGCCACGATGTCGTCGATGGTCAGCGTGTTCTGCTCCATCGGCAGGTCGACACCGAGCTTGCGACCGAGCTTGTAGCGCCCGACCCGGGCCAGGTCGTAGCGCTTGGGGTTGAAGTAGGTGTTGTCCAGCAGTTGCTGGGCTGCCTCACGGGTCGGCGGCTCGCCGGGTCGCATCTTCCGGTAGATGTCCAGCAGGGCCTCGTCCTGGGTGGTGGTGTGATCCTTCTCCAGGGTCGAGCGCATCGACTCGTAGTCGCCGAACTCCTCGAGGATCCGCTCGTTGGTCCAGCCCAGGGCCTTGAGCAGCACCGTGACGTTCTGCTTGCGCTTGCGATCCAGCCGGACCGAGACGGTGTCTCGCTTGTCGATCTCGAACTCCAGCCAGGCACCGCGAGAGGGAATGACCTTCGCGGTGAAGACCTCCCGGTCGGAGGTCTTGTCCAACGAGCGCTCGAAGTACACACCCGGCGAGCGAACCAACTGGGAGACAACAACGCGCTCGGTGCCGTTGATGATGAACGTGCCTTTGTCGGTCATCAACGGGAAGTCCCCCATGAAGACGGTCTGCGACTTGATCTCGCCCGTCTCGTTGTTGATGAACTCGGCGGTGACGAACAGCGGTGCGGAGTAGGTGAAGTCCCGCATCTTGCACTCTTCGATGCTGTTCTTCGGCTCCTCGAAGCGCGGGTTCGAGAAGGACAGGGACATGGTCGAAGAGAAGTCCTCGATCGGGCTGATCTCCTCGAGCACCTCCTGCAGACCGGAGGTGGGGTCGATGTCATGACGGTTCTCCGCAGCGGCGGCGTCGACCTGGGCCTGCCACCGGGGGTGGCCGATCAGCCAGTCGAAACTGTCGAGCTGGAGAGCCAGCAGGTTGGGAACTTCAAGTGGTTCTGAGATCTTCGCGAACGAGATGCGGCGCGAGCCATTGGTGGGTGAAAGAGCAGAAGGCGAGACGGCCAACAAGGGGTCCTTCCGGAGGCACACGGACGGAGGTAGGCGCGTCAGTCCGCCATGGACCGAGGGATATGGACCGCGCAGGTCTGGAACCGGGTTCAGGGCAGGCTGAGCGCAAACTCAAACTCTACAGCACAAGAGTACCACTGTCGAGACCCGAACCAACGGGAGGCGACCATCGTCCGGGCAAGAGCGCTTGTGCCTCCGCACCCTGGCACCGGGACGCCCATCAGCATGACGTCCGCAGCGGCCCACGTCAAGGATCCGACGAGACGCCCGCGAAACGCTCTCGGTGCCTCATATACGGATGCCCGCGAAATGGTGTGACGCTCACAGGCATGGGAAGCGGACTGTCGATGGGGACGCGAGCGGAGATCACGGCGAAGTACGCCAGGGCCTATCAGCAGGCTTCGAAGAAGGCCAAAGGCGAGGTATTGGATCAGGTCACCGCGGTCACGGGGTGGTCGCGAGACAACGCCAGACGTCAGCTGCGGCGGGCTGCGGGGACGCGCCGCGTCAAACGCCGCAGGAGGCGATCGCGGAAGTTCTCCTACGATGCGACCAAGATCC
>Ga0079225_10001435_pt1 | contig 13345 bp, 12 predicted proteins | sample Poulit2012_FD_76344 | JGI IMG/M metagenome (GOLD analysis project Ga0079225, IMG submission 76344) | Agricultural soil microbial communities from Georgia to study Nitrogen management - Poultry litter 2012 | ecosystem: Environmental > Terrestrial > Soil > Agricultural land | place: USA: Georgia...
GCTGTAATTGTATCTAAATCCATGAGAGTCATCTCCAAAATAAAATGTTTACTAACTAAAAAGAATATCATATTTTGCGTGATAAATATACTTATCAACATGTGAATAACTTAATTTCCCTCGATAAAAAAACCCTAAAGTAGTAATGATCCTCAAATGTTAATGTTTGCCTCAGGATCTAATACTATTCTTTAGGGTTCGTTAATTAAGGTTCAATAACGATATGTCGGTTCGGTTCGACACCTTCTGAATATGTTTTTACATCTTTATCTTGCAAAGATTGATGAATAATTTTCCGTTCATAAGGTGGCATCGGTTCTAATTTTACTTTTCGATTTAATTGTAATGCTTTTTGTCCCATTCGTTCAGCTAACCTAATTAATGTTTCTTCTCGACGTTTACGATAACCTTCTGCATCTAAAGTTATTCGATAAAAATCTTGACCACTTCGATTAATGACGAGCTGAATTAAGTATTGAAAAGCATTTAACGTTTGCCCACGGCGACCGATCAAAAGAGCTATTTTATCGCCGCTTAGTTCAAAGGTTACATGGTTATCTTTAACGGTTGTTTTAATATCAATCGATATGTTCATATGAGTAGCAACTTCACGAATGAAATTTTCCGCTTCTTCAACTTGATTTTTTCGAACGGTTACATTTACAACTGCAGGTTTTGAACCGAATAAACCAAAAATACCTTTATTTCCTTCATCAATAATTTCAATGTCTACTTGGTCTCTCGTTGTGTTTAACTGCTCTAATGCTGTTTGGACCGCTTCATCCACTGTCTGGCCACTAGCAGTTATTTGTTTCACTTAACTTCTCCCCCAGTACTTGCATTGTTCATCATTGGTCTACGAATTAATATTGTTTGAACAACCATAAATACGTTCCCGACGACCCAATATAAAGCTAATGCAGATGGGAAAAACATGGAAATTACTGTAATCATAATTGGCATGGCATATAACATTATTTGCATTTGTGGATTTTGTGCTACTGATGCATTTCCAGCCATCATTAATTTTTGTTGAACAAAGGTTGCTCCACCAGCAATAATTGGTAGTAAATAAATTGGGTCTGGTGAACCTAATTGGAACCAGAGAAACTCTCCTACTTTAATAGCATCCGTTCGCATAATCGCATGGTACATAGCAATTAAAATTGGCATTTGAATAAATATCGGTAAACAACCTGCTAATGGATTAACTCCGTGCTTTTGGAAAAGTTTCATCGTTTCTTGTTGTAGCTGTTGTTGTGTTTTCTGATCCCTTGATGAATATTTTTCTTGTAATTTTTTAAGTTCCGGCTGAATTTGTTGCATCGCCTGCGAGCTTTTCAACTGTTTAACGTTTAATGGAACTAAAACGAGACGAATAATAATCGTTACGATAACGATTGCTAGTCCATAATTATTGTTAAACAACTCAGCAAAATACGTGATGAGCATTGACATTGGATAAACAAAAAATTTATTCCACACGCCTGTGCTTTCCGCATTGATCGGTTCATTTATTTGCGTACATCCAGATAATAAAGCGATAAAAACAATTAAACCGATTAACAGCCAGATCTTGCGTCGATAACTCACAACTCTTTCCTCCTAACTGTCCAATACCGCTAAACGAATTTATACATTCATACTATCATTGTTTCATAGGTAATATCTATAATAATTAAAAGTTTATTTGAAAAATTATTTCAATAACTTTTGTTTTCGTAGTAAATGTAATAAACTTTTACGAATTTCATAATATCCAAGATGTTTTGTCGGCTGGCGTGCGACAATAATCAAATTTACGTTTGGAATAATTTCATTTTCTAAATTAAGTAAACTTTCCCGTATATAACGTTTAATTTTATTTCTTGTCACAGCATTGCCAATTTTTTTACCAACAGATATTCCTACACGAAAATGTGTTTGTTTTGGTGCATATGTGTAATAAATAACGAGTTGTCGATTTGCAAAGGAACGACCTGTTTTAAAAATGTGTTGAAATTCTTCGTTTTTTTTAATTCGATATTTTTTTCTCACAATTATTCACCTTAGTCGTCAGCAAATTATTACATATAAAAGTGCAAAAGACCACTGAATTCTTTTGCTCAGTGGCCTATTATACCGCTAATCTTTTTCTTCCTTTACGACGACGACGTGCGATTACTTTACGTCCATTTTTAGTTTTCATACGTGCACGAAAGCCATGGACACGTTTACGTTTACGTCTTTTTGGTTGGTATGTTCTTTTCATGTATTATGCACCTCCTGCATGACAAACAAAAAATCATCAATTAAATCTGAAAACATTCTTTATAATTATATGAGGTAAGTTATATCTTTGTCAAATTCTCACACGTTTTTTTATCCAGGAAATAATTTTGAAAATGTCTTCGTTCATAAAAAGCATTATTTAACATTATAGCCTTCTATAAAAAAGTAATAGTTATACACAATCCACAAAATTAAATATACCCGCATTTTTTGACATTAACCACAAAATATCGACAAATTATTAACAAACTCCCATCTTGTCTAAAACTATTATTAACATGTTTGTTATTTTGTGGATAACTTTGTCGAACATTGCATTATCAATAATTATTTGGTAAGATATTATTACTTTTTTCTGTAGATAACGTTGAAATTAAAGTTATTTATCCACAGTTGTGAATATCTTGTGGATAGTTATTAACACCATTGTTGAAACTGTTTATATATATTTGTGGATATGTGAGTAAAATAGTATGATAAAGTATAACGATATTTTTATAATTTTACTCATTAAAATTTAAAAATATACTTGACTAAAAAAATACCACTTTCTTACTTTCATTATGATGATCATGTGAGAAAGTTTTTTTATCCTTTTTATATATAAATAAAGTGAACTAGAAAGGGTGATGATTCTTTGGAAAGTATCGATGAGATGTGGGATGCAACGTTAAAAATTATTAAAGAAAAAATAAGTAAACCGAGTTTTGAAACTTGGTTGAAGGATACTACTGCTGTTGAACTTGATCAAAATACATTTATTATCGGTGTTCCAAATGATTTTATTAAAGAATGGTTAGAAAACCATTACGTCGTATTAATTACCGAAGCTCTCTATGAATTAACAGGGGCAGAGCTTACGATTAAATTTACAATACCGCATCATCTTGAAGATGCGGATGATACAACTGAAAAACAAATTAAAAAACAAGCAACAACACAACCGACTTATGAAAGTACTGAAACAATGTTAAATCCTAAATATACATTTGAAACGTTTGTCATCGGTGCTGGTAACCGCTTCGCTCATGCAGCTTCTTTAGCAGTTGCTGAATCTCCAGCAAAATCATATAATCCGTTGTTTATTTATGGTGGAGTCGGTTTAGGAAAAACACATCTTATGCATGCTATTGGACACTATATTTTAGAACATAATCCTGGTACTAATGTCCTCTATTTATCATCAGAAAAATTTACAAACGAATTTATTAACGCAATTATGGACAATAAGACAGCAAACTTTCGTAACAAATATCGAAATGTCGATATTTTATTAATTGATGATATTCAATTTTTAGCAGGCAAAGAGCAAACGCAAGAAGAATTTTTCCATACATTTAATGCACTTCATGAAGAAAATAAACAAATTATCATTTCAAGTGATCGTCCTCCAAAAGAAATTCCAACACTTGAAGATCGTCTACGTTCACGATTTGAATGGGGATTAATTACAGACATTACTCCTCCAGATTTAGAGACGAGAATTGCTATATTAAGTAAAAAGGCAAAGGCTGACGGGCTCGACATCCCTAATGAAGTGATGCTGTATATTGCTAATCAAATCGATACAAACATACGTGAACTTGAGGGAGCTCTTATTCGAGTGGTCGCCTACTCATCGCTCGTTAATAAAGATATTGATGCCCAATTAGCTGCTGATGCTTTAAAAGATATTATTCCTAATCGCAGACCAAAAAAGGTAACGGTACAAGCGATTCAAGAAATTGTTGCTGACGTTTATCATATTAATCTTGAAGATTTTGCCGCAAGAAAAAGAACGCATTCGATTGCCTTTCCTAGACAAATTGCGATGTATTTATCAAGACGGTTAACAGATTTGTCATTACCGAAAATAGGAGAAAAGTTTGGTGGTCGAGATCATACGACAGTTATTCATGCGTACGATAAAATTGAAGAGTTACTAAAACAAGATAAAGAATTACAAGAAAATATCGAGAAGATTAAACGACGGTTAAAAAATAAATAATTTCTTAAATGCATTGTTAACAACGGGGATAAGTTTTTCATCTTATTAACAAGTTATCAACATGTGAATAACTAATTAAAACGTAACGTTCCCATAGTTATCAACATATCAACAACGCTTATGACTGTTATTATTATATTTTATTAATAAATAATATATATATATGCATGCGGATTAAACATTTTTCTAGGAGGCTCATACATATGAAATTTACTATTTCACGTAATTTATTAATGAATAGTATTAACAATGTTTCTGTTGCTATTTCATCACGTACAGCTATACCGATATTAACCGGAATGAAACTACAAATTACAAAGGAAGGATTAACATTAACTGGAAGTGACTCGAATATATCTATCGAATCCTTTATACCTACTCAAACAGATGAAACTATAAATATTGAAAATATCGTTCCTGGAAGTATTGTCGTTCAAGCACAATATTTTCCACAAATTATTCGTAAACTCCCAGAAAATGTTGTTCATATAGAAGTAGATGATCAAGCGAATATGTCTATTCGTTCTGGAAAAGCCCATTTTACTTTAAATGGAATAAATGCTGAAGAATATCCACAATTACCTGTCGTTACAGATGATGAAAGCTTTACGATTCAAACAGATTTATTAAAATCACTTATTCGTCAAACAGTCTTTGCTATTTCAGTTATGGAAACACGCCCGATTTTAACTGGAGTAAACGTCCAATTAAATGATTCTACATTAACGTTTACCGCAACAGACGGACATCGACTGGCTTCTAGAGAAGTTTTTTTACAAGATACAACAATCACTATACAAAGTGCAGTTATTCCTGGTTCGAGCTTAAATGAACTTTATAAAATATTAGATGATAAAGAAGAAACGGTGAAAATTTCTTTAACAAACAATTTAATTTTGTTTAAAACAGAATCGCTTTATTTCTTATCACGACTACTCGATGGGAAATATCCCGAAACATCTAGCTTAATACCTGATGAACAACAAACGATGTTGCACGTAAATACCCAACAACTTATCCAAACAGTTGATCGTGCAGCTCTTCTAGCGAGTAGAGATAGAAATCAAGTTATAAAATTAGAAACAAAAGATAACAATGTTATTGAAATTTCAAGTGAATCCCTAGAAATTGGTGAAGTTGTTGAAGAAATAAACGTTATTGAACATTCTGGTGACCCATTGCAAATATCTTTTAGTGCAAAATATTTACATGACGGTTTACGTGCTATTGAAAGCGATGAAGTACGCATTACATTTTCTGGATCGATGCGACCCTTTGTCATTCGCCCTAATAATGATGATCCTGTTTTACAATTAATTTTACCTGTACGAACGTTTTAAAAAAGTCGTTTATCGAGAAACTCTCTTTTAGGCTAAGACAACTGCTTAAAAGGGAGTCTTTTTAATATAAAATCACTTTTAAGTATGTTTTAAGCTCATTTAAGATAAATTAATACAAATCCTTTCATTAACCCTAAAACTTTAGTAAAATAGTATAAGAAGCCATTTAAAAGAAATCTGGTGACATTTAATGACGGAAAAAATTATTATTAAAACAGAATATATTACTCTTGGTCAATTTTTAAAATTAGCAAATATTTTTGATTCAGGTGGCATGATTAAAAACTATATCCAGGAAATAGGTGTACTCGTTAACGGTGAAAAAGATTATCGCCGAGGACGAAAACTATATCCGGGAGATATTATTGAGATTGCTGACCATGGAAAATTTATTGTGCAATATGAACAAGATAATTGATCTAGCTATAAAAGAGGCAATGATATGCATATTGAACGATTACAATTAACGGATTATCGTAATTATACGTCCGCCGATTTATCCTTTGCGGATAAAGTTAATGTCATTATTGGGGAAAATGCCCAAGGTAAAACGAATTTGATGGAAGCTATTTATGTACTCGCTTTAACACGTTCTTATCGCACATCCCGGGAGCGTGAACTCATCCGTTGGGGTGCAGAATTTGCAAAAATAAATGGAAGAATTTTAAAAAAAAATCGTCAATTGCCGCTAGAAATTATTATTACCCGCCAAGGAAAAAAAGCGAAATTAAATCATCTTGAACAAAAACGTTTAAGTAATTATATCGGTGCTTTTAATATCGTTATGTTTGCACCGGAAGATTTAACTCTCGTCAAAGGTTCTCCACAAATTAGAAGACGGTTTATCGATGTTGAACTCGGACAAATCCAGCCGAGCTATATATATCATTTAAGTCAATATCAAAAAATTTTAAAACAACGTAACCATTTATTAAAACAAATGCAAAGAAATCAGTCGATGGAGCAAACGATGCTCGATATATTGACGGAACAACTTATCGAACATGCCGCAACGATTTTACACCGGCGGTTTATTTTTTTAGAAAAGCTACGTTTATGGGCGAAAGAGATCCATCGAAACATTAGTCGTCAACTTGAAACATTACATATTGCCTACAATGCAACCATTGACGTATTAGAAGATGACTTACTGGAAAAAATAACTAATAAATATTTAGAAAAGTTTTCGCAAATTCGCCAAAATGAAATCGACCGTGGAACAACTTTAATCGGTCCCCATCGTGATGATCTAACATTTTTTATTAATGATAAAAATGTCCATCAATTTGGTTCACAAGGACAACAACGAACGACAGCACTTTCAATTAAATTAGCAGAAATTGAACTTATTTATCAAGAAGTCGGTGCCTATCCAGTTCTTTTACTCGATGATGTTTTAAGTGAACTTGATCATCATCGACAATCCCATTTGTTAAATACGATTCAAGGAAAAGTGCAAACCTTTGTTTCGACAACGAGTGTTGATGGCATTCATCATGAAACATTAAAAAATGCTGAATTATTCGAAGTCATTGCAGGAGAAGTCCAATGATTGGTAGGTGCTAATAAATGTTTATTCATATTGGTGATGATCATTTAATTCGCTCTCGTGAAATTATTGCCATCGTTGAAATGGATGTCATCACATCGTCGACAGTTATGGAAGAAATGATAGCCGTTTATAAAAAGAAAAATCGACTTATTGGATCAAAGGAAGATGCAAAGTCGGTCATCATAACCGATGAAAAAATATATTATAGCCAACTCGCTGTTTTGACATTAAAAAAACGTTCAAGTATCGTTTCTATGCTTTCGCAAACGAAAGAATATGTTGATGAACTTGATATCGATTAACCGATAAGCGAAATAATATTTTATACATTAGTTTATGTAATGTTATATTTAGATACTTTAGAAAAAGTGAAGGTGAATCATGATGTCCGTAGAAGATAAAGCAACAACTGAACAGCTGTATAGTGCAGACCATATACAAGTGCTCGAAGGACTTGAAGCCGTTAGAAAACGTCCGAGTATGTATATCGGTTCAACGAGTAATCAAGGATTACACCATTTAGTATGGGAAATCATTGATAATAGTATTGATGAAGCATTAGCAGGTTATTGTGACCATATTCAAGTGATTATAGAAAAAGATGATCGAATAACGATAAAAGATAATGGACGTGGTATTCCGACTGATATTCATGAAGATACAGGAAAACCAGCCCTTGAAGTTATTATGACTATTCTTCATGCTGGCGGTAAATTCGGTGGTGGTGGCTATAAAGTATCTGGTGGGCTACACGGTGTCGGAGCAGCTGTAGTAAATGCCTTATCAAGTAAACTAGAAGTATTTGTCCATCGTGATGGTAAAGTCCATTATTTAAAATTTAAACGAGGCATTGCTGAAGGCGACATGCAAATTATCGGTGATACAGATACAACAGGTACAGTTGTATCCTTCGAACCTGATCCAGAAATATTTGCCGATGGAACAGTGTTTGATTTCGATATATTAGCCAATCGTCTACGTGAACTTGCATTTTTAACGAAACAATTAACGATAACGATAGAAGATCAACGAACAGATAAAGAACCTGTTGACTATTATTATGAAGGCGGTATTCGTTCATATGTTGAATATATGAACCGAACAAAGGATGTTTTACACGAACCGTTTTATGTCGAAGGTGAAGAAGATGATATTGCTGTTGAAATAGCTATTCAATACAATGATGGCTATGCTAGTAATTTATTTTCTTATGCGAACAACATTCATACTCAAGAAGGCGGAACTCATGAAGTCGGTTTTCGAACAGCTTTAACTCGGGTTATTAACGATTATGCACGCAGAAGTAATTTGTTTAGAGAAGATGATCCGAACTTAACTGGTGATGATGTTCGTGAGGGTATTACAGCGATTATCTCTATTAAGCATACGGATCCACAATTTGAAGGACAAACGAAAACAAAACTCGGCAATAGTGATGTCCGCTCAGTTGTTGATTCAATTTTTAGCCAAGCGTTTGCAAAATATTTACTTGAAAATCCGACGATTGGAAAAGCAATTGTTGAAAAAGGATTAATGGCTTCCCGGGCACGAATTGCCGCAAGACAAGCTCGGGAATTGACACGACGAAAAAGCGCCTTAGAAATTTCTAACTTACCGGGTAAACTGTCTGACTGTTCTTCCCGGGATGCTGAAATTAGTGAGCTTTACATCGTTGAGGGTGACTCCGCTGGCGGGTCAGCTAAGCAAGGACGAGACAGACATTTCCAAGCGATCTTACCTTTACGTGGTAAAATTTTAAACGTTGAAAAAGCTCGACTTGATCGTATTTTGGCGAATGAAGAAATTCGGGCAATGATCACTGCTTTAGGAACGGGCATAGGTGAAGATTTTGATATAACGAAAGCCCGTTACCATAAAGTTGTCATTATGACGGATGCGGATGTTGATGGTGCACATATTCGTACGTTATTATTAACGTTTTTCTATCGATATATGAAACCATTAATCGAACATGGGTATATTTATATCGCCCAACCACCTCTTTATCAAGTGAAACAAGGAAGAGCTGTTTATTATACTTATCGGGATGAAGAGCTTGATGAATTGTTGGCAAAATTACCTCAATCACCTAAACCTGGCATTCAACGTTACAAAGGTTTAGGAGAAATGAATGCTGATCAATTGTGGGAAACGACGATGAATCCAGAGACACGAACATTATTACAAGTTCGTTTAGAGGATGCGATTGACGCTGATCAAATTTTCAATATTTTAATGGGTGATAAAGTCGAACCACGTAGGCAATTTATTGAAGAAAATGCTAAATACGTTGAAAACTTAGATATTTAATTTGCGAAAGTTTATACAGGAGGTAGTCGTACGTGGATGAACAACGATCAAATGTTGAAGAAATTAATATAAGTGAAGAGATGCGCTCATCCTTTCTCGATTATGCGATGAGTGTTATCGTCTCCCGGGCTTTACCAGATGTTCGTGATGGTTTAAAACCTGTCCATCGGCGAATTTTATACGCGATGAATGATTTAGGAATGCATGCGGATAAAGCATATAAAAAGTCAGCGCGAATCGTCGGTGAAGTTATCGGTAAGTACCATCCGCATGGGGATTCTGCTGTTTATGAAGCGATGGTTCGAATGGCGCAAGATTTTAGTCATCGTTATTTACTCGTTGATGGTCACGGTAATTTCGGTTCTGTTGACGGTGATTCAGCGGCGGCAATGCGTTATACGGAAGCAAAAATGTCTAAATTATCGATGGAACTTTTACGTGATATTAATAAAGATACGATTGATTATATTGACAACTATGATGGATCAGAACGAGAACCAGTCGTCTTCCCGGCTCGTTTTCCGAACTTACTCGTCAATGGTTCATCAGGAATAGCTGTAGGAATGGCGACAAATATTCCGCCACATAACTTAGGTGAAACGATTGATGCCGTCTTAGCGGTTAGTGAAAATCCACATATAACGGTAGAAGAATTAATGGAAAATTATTTACACGGACCTGACTTTCCAACAGCTGGGAAAATTTTAGGAAGAAGCGGTATTCGCCAAGCGTATGAAACAGGCCGTGGTTCAATTACACTACGGGCAAACGTAAATATTGAAGAAAATGCGAACGGTACATCAACGATTATTGTGACAGAACTACCCTATCAAGTGAATAAAGCGCGATTAATTGAAAAAATCGCCGAACTCGTTCGTGATAAACGAATAGATGGCATTACAGATTTAAATGATGAATCTGACCGAAATGGTATGCGAATTGTTATTCGCCTACGAAGAGATGTAAATCCTGACGTTGTTTTAAACAATTTATATAAATATACCGCTTTACAAACGACTTTCGGAATTAATATGTTAGCGCTCGTTGATGGGCAACCCCGGGTGTTAACGATTAAACAAATGTTACAATATTATTTAGAGCATCAAAAGGAAATTATACGCCGACGAACAGCCTTCGATTTACGTCGCGCTGAAGCTCGAGCTCACATTTTAGAAGGATTACGTGTAGCCCTTGATCATCTTGATGAAGTAATTACGTTAATCCGTCAATCAAAGACAGCAGAAATTGCTCGTAATGGATTAATGGATCGCTTTAATTTAACTGAAAAACAAGCCCAAGCGATTTTAGATATGCGCTTGCAACGTTTAACGGGCCTTGAACGGGAAAAAATTGAAGAAGAATATGAACAATTACTCAAACAAATTGAAGAGTATAAAGCAATATTAGCTGATGAAATGAAAGTTTTAGCAATTATAAAAGAAGAGTTAATCGAAATTAAAGAACGATACGATGATGAACGACGTACAGAAATCGTCGTCGGTGGGGTCGATTTCTTTGAAGATGAAGATCTCATTCCTGAGGAAAAAATTGTTATAACGCTAACACACCGTGGCTATATTAAACGTCTACCTGCAACGACATACCGTACCCAACATCGCGGGGGTCGTGGTATTCAAGGTATGGAAACCGTTGAAGATGATTTTGTTGAACATTTAGTTTACACATCAACCCATTCAACCGTTCTTTTCTTTACGAATAAAGGAAAAGTTTATCGATTAAGAGGTTTTGAAATACCCGAATTTGGACGTACAGCCCGGGGAATTCCACTTATTAATATTTTAGAAATTGAAAAAGACGAATGGGTAAATGCGGTTATTACCGTCGATGAATATGTTGATGATTGGTATTTCTTCTTTACGACAAAACAAGGTATTTCTAAACGAACGTCTCTAGAAAAATTCGCTAATATTCGTCGTGGTGGTTTAATTGCCATTCGCCTACGAGAAAATGATGAACTTATTTCCGTTCGTTTAACAGATGGCAATAAACATATATTAATCGGAACAAAACACGGTTATGCCATCCGTTTTGAAGAGGATCAAGTTCGCTCGATGGGACGAGCAACTTCAGGTGTACGTGGAATAGCTTTACGCGATGATGATGAAGTCGTCTCGATGGAAGTATTAGAAGAAGATGAGCAAATTTTACACGTAACGAATAAAGGTGTTGGAAAACGAACGCCTGAAAAGGAATATCGTCTGACAAACCGTGGTGGTAAAGGTATTTTTACATGTCGTTTAACAGATGATGACGAACATGTTGTTGCCGTTAAACCTGTTAGTGGTGATGAAGACATTATGCTCATAACGATAGATGGTGTACTCATTCGAATTCCTGTTGAAGGAATATCTATAACCGGGCGTAATACACAAGGGGTTCGGTTAATTCGCGTCCAAGAGAACGAAGAAGTAGCCACAATTGCTAAAATTCCCGTAGAAGAAAATGACGAAGATGATGATGCGAATGAATTAGAAAATAATGTAGATGATGAAGCGAACGAACAGGCAACAAATATAGATGATGAAAGAGATAATGAACAGTCATAATTAATGTTTCAAAGGTAGCTCAAGTGCTTTTAATGAGTTACCTTTTTGTTATAAAATCTTTTGTGGGGGAAGATGATGAAAGTTAAAGTTACACAACTTATTCCAGGTTGTATATTACAAGAAGCTGTTATTGGAAAAACAGGTAAAGCAATTATTCCTGAACAAACAATTATTACGGATGAACATATTAATATTTTACAAAAGTTTCTCATTACAGATGTTCATATTTTTCATGAAATGGAAGATGGCTCACGTTTTACCGCTAAACAAATGGAAAAGGCGGAAAATAGTTCATCTTATAATAGTAAGTCATTTACAAAGTTATATAATGATTTTGTCTATTCATATAAACATCAGTTTAATATATGGAAAGTAGAACAAAAAGTTGATATTGCTACATTACGACAAACGATTAACCCACTTTTCAAACGAATTGAACGATATGAAATAATTGATCTTATTAAACAGATTGATTCTTTGACAATAAGTACATTTTACGCACAGCAAACTTTTTCAAGTTTATTTGCATTTCTTTTAGCAAAACATATGAAATACAATAAAGGTGAATTATATCAAATCGGTTTAGCCACTCTATTAAAGGACAGTGGATTTATTAAATACTCGACTCACTATTATGAACAAGCAACTAAATTATTTTTAGATGATTATTCTGAAATAAAGCAGCATCCAGTCTATTCTTATCGACTTGTTGAACATTCTCCCTTACTTAATCAAGCAGCAAAACTAAGTATACTCCAACACGAAGAACAAATTGATGGAAAAGGTTATCCATTAAAATTAAAAGCAGCCGACATTCATCGTTATGCGAAAATAATAGCGATTAGTGCTGAGTTTACAAGAGCTTTTCAATACTTTATGACAAAAAGCAAATCACCTCTAATTGAAGCAGTAAAGCATATTAAGGCGGAACAATCTAAAAAGCTCGATTCTAAATTCGTTCATATTTTTATTAATCAATTAACTAAAAATAATTAGATATTTGTGTAAATATTATTTCTAAATCACTCTGCTTGAAAAAACAAATGTGTTCACGTATTGTATTATCAATCATTCAATTAATAGACGTTTATTTTATAGATCGACTAGATATTTTTAAGGAGGATTGTTATGCGTCCGGATAAATTTGCAAAAGAAGGTTTAACGTTCGATGATGTTCTTTTACTTCCAGCAAAATCGGAAGTATTACCACGTGATGTTAATTTAAGTACGCAATTAGCAAATTTAAAATTAAACGCTCCATTGATTAGTGCTGGAATGGATACTGTAACGGAAGCGGAAATGGCAATTGCTATAGCAA
>Ga0079225_10001436_pt1 | contig 13342 bp, 9 predicted proteins | sample Poulit2012_FD_76344 | JGI IMG/M metagenome (GOLD analysis project Ga0079225, IMG submission 76344) | Agricultural soil microbial communities from Georgia to study Nitrogen management - Poultry litter 2012 | ecosystem: Environmental > Terrestrial > Soil > Agricultural land | place: USA: Georgia...
AATCAATAGTAGAAGTATCTATGATACAAAACTGCGTTCCATTATTACTAAGATTTAAATTATTAAGAAACTCATGTCTTTTTAAATTATCTTTATGAAAAGTATATTTTACTGCAGATAACTCATAATACTTAACAATAAGCTCTATCATGTTAGCTCTTAACTTTATCATTTCTTCCTCTACATTTTCTGTATCAATATCCATAGTTATTTTAAATGGAGTCTCTTTTAAAAAATCTGCCATTAAATTCCTATCTTTTTCACTGTCTAAATCAAGTAGTTGGTTTCTTTGTAATGTATAATCTTCAATAAAAAGTATTGCTCTATTTTTAGGACTATCTTTGGCTCTCCTAGTAGCCATTGCGCTCCACCACAAAGCTTTATCTAAATCATCTACAAAAAAATATACCCCATTCCCTAACCAATGATTATCTCTTGGAATAATAGTGAATTCTTTCGATTCAAGTATTTTTGATAGATTATCTAGAGTAGTACCATGGTAAAGGTTGAATCTAGAAGTCGGGTTATGCGTCATAATACCTACCCTTTATATTAATATTAAGTTATTTAGTATTATATATGCAAAAAATTTGGCATCAAAATCATTACACGCTATTCATTTTTTATAATCAATTACTAGATTAGCCGAATTTAACGCTATTTATATGAGTTAATTATAGGGAGATTGAACCCTGTCACTTTACATTTTTACTAATGGCGCCAAAAAGTAGGAAATGCATTAAATGTATAATAGATAAATATCGTTTCATTTTCCATACAACTCCAACGGCAAACCGTCTGGGTCTTTGAAGAAAGTGTATTTCTTTCCCGTTAGTTGATCCGTTCTGATGGGTTCAGTTTCTACACCGCGTTCTTGGAAAGCAGCTGCCGCTTCTTCTACGATTCTCTACCGCGAAACTTAAATGGCGCAAACCGGCCGCTTCGGGATTGTCTACTCGCTTGGGCGGGTTGGGGAACGAAGACAGTTCAATCTGGCTGTCTCCCATTTTCAGATCCAATTTATAGGAATCACGCTCTTTTCAATAGATTTCGCTGATAATTTCCAATCCCAAGATTTCGGTATAAAAGTGTTTGGACTTTTCATAGTCCCAGGCAATAATGGCCACATGATGAATGGCTTGCAGATTCATTTTATTCGCTTCTTTCTGTTCAGCTTTTCACCATTACAGCAGCAAATTTTTGATTCTCATTTTATTTTAATGTACGATTAGACTAATTTATAAATTACATACTTGAAAAACAGCAGAAAAAGAATTCATTTCACCAAGAAAGGAAATGCATATGGCAAATATCGAAGAAATTGAAAAAGCAGTACAGGGAAATTTAGCGCCTTTTGAGGAGCTAATCGCTTTAGAGACGGTCTCCACCCAGAATCGCGCAATTCAAGAAACGGCGGATCATGTCGCGAAACTGTTCGAGGATTTGGGCGGCGAAGCGCAGATTCTAGATGGCTTGAACAACAGCTACCCTTTTGTCTGTGGCTTTTTTGAAGCGGGACCAGGTGGAAACAAAGAAAAGACCATTCTCTTTTACAACCACTATGACGTGCAACCGGAAGAACCGCTCGACTTATGGGAGACGCCTCCTTTCAAGTTGACCCAAAAAGACGGCAAGTTGATTGCTCGCGGGGTTGCCGATGACAAAGGCGAATTGATGGCGCGGTTGTATGCGATCGACTTGCTGCAACAGACCGAAGACGGCTTGCCTGTGAATATCAAATTCATTGTCGAAGGCGAAGAAGAAATCGGCAGTCCGAATATCGATCTCTACCTTGAGAAGTATGCGGATCTTTTGGCAGCGGATGTGTGTTTCTGGGAAGGCGGAAACAAAAATGCGGATGATGACATTGTTGTATCCGGTGGTGTGAAAGGTATTGCTTACTTTGATGTTTGGGTAAACAGTGCCAACACTGACATCCACTCTTCCAGAGGAGCGGTTGTGAACAATGCAGCTTGGCGTTTAGTGCATGCATTGGCGAGTCTACGTACGCCTGATAATAAAATTGTCGTGGATGGCTTTTATGATTTAATGGAAGAACCCTCAGATAAAGCCAAAGAAGTAACGCAACAAATGCCGTTTGATGCTGAAAAGGAACAAGAAGTCTACGGTTTGAAGCACCCGTTGATTACCGAAGTTTTAGACATTACGCCTCAAGAAGCGTTGATGCTCTATCCGACTTTAACGATCAGTGGACTCGATTCCGGCTATCAAGGACAAGGTGCCAAAACGGTGTTGCCGCGAACCGCCAAAGCCAAACTCGATTTCCGCTTGGTTCCGGGTTACACAGCAGATAAAGTTGAAAAGTTATTGCGTGACCATTTAGACAATCATGGCTTTGAGGACGTTCAGATTCAATTGGTCACAGAGTTAGTTCCTTTCCGAACCGATTTGAATCATTCGTTTGTTGATCTAGTCGTAGAAGCGGCTGAAGAGGTTTATGGTGAAGACAGTGTGGTAATTGAGCCAAACATGGCGGGTGGCGGACCGATGTACGGCTTTGATAAATATTTAAATGTCCCGATTATGGGGACCGGTATCGGCTGGGCGAAATCGAATGTCCACGCGCCGAATGAAAATGTTCGCCTGCAGGATTTCTACGAAGGCATTGCTTATATTATGACGCTATTGGAGAAACTGAAGTAAAACAGATTTCATTCGATTGGTGCTAATGAGTTTGAGAACTTATTAGCACCATTTTTGTTTTCCGCTGAGCCCTACTCTCATCGAGCTTCTTCAAATTCATTATGAGGTGTAAATTTGAAATCGACAGCTCATAACTTATCCTTTCGTTCGAATTTTGAAGATGAACCCGGCATAACTTTTATCTTCGTTCGAATATTTAAGATCGAGCCTTCATAACGTTTATTTTCGTTTGAATATTCAAGATCGACCCTTCATAAAGACTACTTTCATTCTAGTTTATGAGCCAATAAGCATGCGCTAAGTTGTGAAATGAAAACATTTGGTAAAGCAACCCAAAATTGATACAGTTAAAGAGACTCTAAAACGATTTCAGGAAAGGATGAAAGAAATGTCAGAAAATTACAAACCAGAACTTGTCTATTATGCAGGAAACAGCCTGCTCGAAGGTCCGCTATGGGATGATGAAAATAATCTGCTGTATTTTGTATCGATAGAAGACAACATCATCTACAGCTTAAACGAAGAAACAACTGAAATACAGTCCTATCGAACGGAATCCCCTGTCGGTGCCGCCGTTTTGGACGGTAAGGGGCATATTCTTGCGGCTGAAATGGATGGAATTTACTCCATCGATATCGAAACCAAAGAACGCACTTTTGTCATGCAACCCAAAGAAGACGACCAGTTGCGCTATAACGATGGGAAGCTCGATCCCAAAGGACGGTTTTTAGTCGGCACAATGGGTTACGGTGAAATAATCGAAGGTACAGCCAATTTATTTTTGATTGAAAATGGTGATTCCAAAGAACTTCTATCTGATTTGACTTTATCCAACGGGATGGGCTGGTCAAAAGACGGTCAGACTTTTTACCATATCGATACGCCCACAGATAAAGTCATGCGATACGATTATGATTTAGAAACAGGAGAGATTTCAAATGGCCGAACAGCCGTAGAGATTCCCGGTGATGGCCCCCCTGATGGCATGTACGTAGATATTGATGAGAACATCTGGGTAGCGGAATATGGCGGCAAGCAGGTTCGTAAGTGGGATCCTGAAACCGGTGAAATGATTGCTGAAATCCCGATGCCCGTCTCAAACGTTACTTCTTGCTGTTTAGGCGGACCAGACAAAAATTATCTATACATCACCACCGCTCATAAAGACGACGGAGCTTTATCCGGAGGTTTATTCAAAGTGCAGCTTCGCTAAAACATATATAGATAATATTAAAAAGACTCTCTATCATAAAAAATAGAGAGTCTTTCTTTTTTAATCATATTCATTTTTTCACTGAGTTATTTTTAAGATATTTTATAGTCTGTCGTTAGTTTATGTGCTCAACCGCTGCTTTTTCGACATACAGCATATCTTTATAACGTTTTAAAAATTCTTCGAATTTGTTAATTCCTCTCTCTGTTGGATCTATACGATAAGCTACTTCCTCTTTGAATACTTTATGGTCGATGAACTCTTCAAGAGATTCATCCACTTCTTTGTTTACTAAATAAGAAGCCAATAAGGCCATCCCCCATGGTCCACCTTCACCTGCACTATCCATAACGGCTACGGGTATTCTCAAAGCATCTGCCATCATTTGTTGCCCAACGTCTTTGGTTCGGAAAAAACCGCCATGCCCTAAAATCTGCTCCACTGTTACGTTCTCTTTTTTGGTTAAAATATCCATCCCAATTTTTAGAGTAGCTAAAGCAGAATAAATTTGAGTCTGCATGAAATTTGCCAAGGATAAGTTACTGTCTGGCATTTGGACAAATAACGGACGTCCTTCCTCAAAACCAGTGATAGGCTCTCCGGAGTAGTAATTCGAGCTAATCAGTTTGCCTCCATCGTCATCTGCTTCTAATGCTTTATTAAACAACATTGTAAATAATTCATCGGCTGATACTTCATAACCAAGCGAGTGAACGACTTCTTTAAATAAACTTGCCCAATTGTTAATGTCCGTTGTAAAGTTATTGCAGTGAACCATCGCTGTCGGTTTTCCGGTAGGAGTAGTCACCATATCAATTTCAGTATAATAATCGTTAAGTTCTTCTTCTAGAACCACCATGGAAAAAATGGAGGTCCCCGCTGAGACGTTACCTGTTCTTTCAGCTACACTATTTGTGGCAACCATACCCGTCCCGGCATCTCCCTCGGGCGGACACAATAGACTGCCGGGTTTTAATTGACCCGATGGATCAAGTAAGAGTGCTCCTTCTTTCGTCAACTTTCCCGCTTCTTCCCCAGCTGTTAAAACACTGGGTAAAATGTCAAGCAGACTCCAGTCTTTTTCGATATGGGCTGTTTTTTGATCAAACAACTCAACCATTGTCTGATTATAATCTCCTATTTCACTATCGATGGGAAACATACCGGCTGCTTCACCGATACCTAGCACTTTTTTCCCGGTTAATTGCCAGTGAATATATCCAGCTAATGTCGTAAAATAATCGATTTCTTTAATATGGTCTTCTTCATTAAGTATAGCTTGATACAGATGAGCAATACTCCATCTCTGAGGAATATTGAAGGAGAACCATTCACTCAACCGCCTTGCCGCTTCTTCCGTCGTCGTGTTTCTCCACGTGCGGAAAGGAACTAACAGATCTCCTTTCTCATTAAAAGGTAAATAACCGTGCATCATTCCTGAAAAACCGATGGCGTCAATTTCAGTAAGAGGTTCATTCCTAATATTTTTATACTCATCTGCTAATTTCTTATAAGCTGTCTGCAGACCTATCCAAATGTCTTCTAAGCGGTAGGTCCAAAACCCATCGACCAACTGGTTCTCCCATTCAAAGGACCCGCTAGCCAGCTCTTTAAATGTATTATCGATTAAGACAGCTTTTATCCGAGTCGAACCAAATTCAATCCCCAGAACTTTTGTATCTTCTTTTTTAAGCATAACCCCACCCTTTCATTTATCACTCTGAACAAATAGAGATACCCACTCCTAGTACCTCCTGTCATTCTCTAATCAATAAGCACGGTTTCTAATCCTACCATTCTCGCCCAATCTAATATAACTTCCGTGTCCAATGATAGGGTTGCAACGGTATGGTGTCCGCCACCTGCTTCGATCCAATTCTTAATACCCGTTTTAAAGTCGGGTTTGGGTTTCCAGATAACCCGGGCTACTGGTAAATTAGGCGCTTCCTCTTCTGGTGTAACCGCTTCAAATTCGTTGATCATGAGTCGATAATGTGTACCTAGGTCGAGCATCGAAACGGCTATACCCTCTCCTGACTTCCCATCAAAAACTAGTCGAGCAGGGTCTTCTTTATTTCCAATGCCTAGTGGGCTTACTACCACTCGGGGTTTTGTGGCAGCAAGAGTCGGATCTACTTCCAACATATGAGACTGGACGATATATTCATTTCCTTTTGCGAAATTATACGTATAATCTTCCATAAATCCTGTCGATTTGTTTTGCGCCATTATTTTGATTAGTCGATCCAAAGCCGCTGTTTTCCAATCGCCTTCTCCAGCGAAACCATACCCTTCAGCGTTCAATCGTTGTACCGCCATTCCAGGGAGCTGTTTCATCCCATGCAAATCTTCAAAGTTCGTGGTAAATGCTGTATATCCGCCATCTTCTAAGAAGCGACGCAACGCAATTTCAATGCGAACCTGTTCTTTAACTTGTGACTCGTAGAATGCTTGACTGTTCTTTCCCTTATCCATTTTATACAAGCTCTGAATTTCTTTATAAGTTGAAGCAATCTCTTCTTCTGTCACTTCTTCCATAACTTCAACTAAATCGCCAATCCCAAAGTAATCGACCGTCCAACCAAATTGTATCGCGGCTTCTACCTTGTCTCCTTCTGTAACCGCCACGTTTCTCATATTATCCCCGAAACGAGCCACTTTGATGTTATGAGATTCTATAAAGCCAATTGCAGATTTCATCCAATTATTAATTTCTTTGTGAACTTCTTGATCTTGATAGTGCCCAATAACCACTTTATTGTTTTTCCTCAATCGCGCATTAATAAAGCCATATTCCCTGTCTCCATGAGCACTCTGATTCAAATTCATAAATTCCATATCAATCGTATCCCAAGGCACTTCTTCATTAAATTGTGTCGACAAATGTAACAATGGTTTTTGGAGAAGCTTTGTTCCTGGTATCCACATTTTTGCTGGCGAGAAGGTGTGCATCCAGGTAATCACTCCAGCTACTGTATCTTGATAATTCACTTCCTTCATTACATCTCTAATCTCTTCAGCCGTCGTGACTAAAGACTTATATACTAATGGATATTCAAAATCGGCTTCTTCATTTAAAGTTTCGACAATTTTCTTCGCATTATTTTGGACTTCCCTCAGTGCTTCAGGTCCATATAGATGCTGACTACCAACAACAAACCAAAATTCTTTTTCTTGTACTTCTAACATTTGAGCGCTCCTTTTCAAATTATTGACCATAATAAGCACTTTTCCCGTGCTTACGCAGATAATGCTTATCGAGCAATTGCTGATCTATTTCTATATTTTCTCGATCTAGTTGCATAGTGCGATAAGCCATCTCAGCCACATTTTCTAATACTACTGAATTATGAACTGCATTTTCAGGGGTTGATCCCCAAGTAAATGGTCCATGATCATTGACAAGTACTCCTGGAATTTCGTCAGGATTAATATTTTGTTCTGTAAAGGTTTCAGCTATGACTAATCCAGTATTTTTTTCATAGTCTGTTTCGATTTCTGCTTTTTTCATTTTCCTTGTTGAAGGGATATTTCCATAAAAATAATCGGCATGTGTAGTACCAGCAACTGGAATATCTAAACCTGCTTGGGCAAACCCCACAGCCCACGGAGAATGTGTGTGAACTATCCCACCTATTGTTTTGAAATTCTTGTACAATTCTATATGTGTGGCTGTATCACTGGATGGTTTGTAATCACCCTCAATAATTTTCCCGTCATAATCAACAACTACCATTTTTTTTGGCGTTAATTCATCGTATTCAACTCCGCTAGGTTTGATCACGATTAGTTCTTGTTCCCGATCGATTCCACTAACGTTACCCCATGTAAAAATAACCAGATTGTGTACTGTTAGAGCTATATTAGCTTCGTATACTCGTTCTTTTAAATTCTCTAACATTTTTTACTCCTTTACGAAAGTATTCTTAAAATTAAGCTGTCAGCAATAAATAAGTCGTCCGGACGTGTTGTTCTATAGCAGTACATTAATATCTTTTATACTGCTCCCTTAAGATAGAACAAACATTTTACTCTTCCTCTAAATCTTCTAAAGTAATAACTGAATCACGGATTATTAATTCCGGTTTATAAAGGTAAGAATCGATTGTATTGTTCTTTTCAATAGCATTAATGATGATTTCTGCTGCCTTTCTCCCCATTGCTTCTTTTGGATGATCCACAGATGTTAATTTTACAGAACTTAAGGTATCACTAATAAAACTATTATCATGACTGACTACAGAAATGTCTTCCGGGCATGTCATATTTAAGCGATTTAATTCTTCAATTAAAACTAAAGCAACTTCATCATTGTAAGAAACGAACGCACTCGGCAGCTTTTCTTTCGAAAGCATTGAGTGTATAGCTTGAGGTAATTCCTCTTTGGACTCAGTGTCGAACTGTAAGATAAAATCACTAGAGAAGGTTAACTTAGCATCATATAGGGCTTTTAAATAACCCTTTAAGCGATTTTTCCCCTGCAGATCATCGCTTTTAGTAATTATACCTATATCTGTATGACCTTTTTCAATTAAATATTCGGTAGCTATTCTCCCCGATTCACTGTCATCCATAGTTACAACAGGCAAATCGAGTTCTTCATAACTAGCATTTATCATGATCAAAGGAATTTGTTTCTCAGCAATACTTAAATAATAGTTTAAATTTGGATTCATTAAATTACTTTTTGTAGGTTCAATGATTAGTCCATCAACATCTTGTTCAATCATACTCTTTAAAGCATTTCTTTCATTTGAAACATTATTTTTCGTACTATATAACAATAAGGAATAATTATACTCCGATAGTTTTTCTTCTATGCCTCGGATAATAGATGGAAAAATATAATCAGACAAATAAGTTGTGATGACACCTATTGTCTTTTTTCCATTCTGTTCGATTGAAGAGGATCGTGATTTATAATAGTCACTTACATAGGTTCCAGATCCTTGATGTTTAACAACATACCCTTCGTTAACTAAATTATTAATTGCTGAACGAACAGTATGCCTACTGACTTGGTAAACCTCTCTCAATTCTGATTCAGAAGGTATTTTTGAACCTAAGGGATAAGTTCCATTTTCAATTTTATTTTGAATGTCTTTTTTTATCGTTAAATACTTAGGTTCATTTATCATACTTTTCTTCCTTATCTAATATATTTAGTGAGTTTACATTATAGTATATAATATATTTGTTTACTTTGGCTAATTAAGCCTGTAGTTTTCTTTTACGGTTCCATACATCAAATACTACAGCAAATATTAAAATTAACCCCTTAATTGCACTTTGCCAATCAACACCGATTCCCATAATAGACATACCATTGTTTAAAACTCCCATTATAAGAGCCCCTACAATTGTACCTAAGACTGTACCTATACCTCCACTAGTTGAGGCTCCGCCGATATAAACCGCTGCTAACGCATCTAGTTCAAATCCTTCTCCTGCTTGTGGGGTAGCAGCATTCAATCGTGACGCTAAAATCAATCCTGCTAATGCCGACATAATTCCCATATTTACAAAAACCCAAAATTCTAATTTATTCGTATTTATACCAGATAGTTCAGCTGCTTTTCTATTTCCTCCAGTTGCGTAAATTCTACGACCGATAGTTGTTTTTCTAGTAATAAAACTGTAAACAACCGTCAATATACCTAAAACGATTAATAAAATTGGATAACCTCTATAAGAAGCAAGAAGCCAAGTAAAAGCCATTACAGTTACAAAAAGTACAATAGCTTTCAGGATAAAGAATCCAAAAGATTCAGTTTCATATAAATTCTCAGATCTTTTCTTTCTTATTCTAAACATAGAAATGACAGCTGCTACAGACAGGATTGCACCTATAATCAATGAAGTAACATGCATATTTGTTCCCGTAATAAAATCTGGCAAATAACCTGAACTTAAAAATTGGAAAGATTCAGGAAATGGTGCTAAAGATTGTCCTCCTAATATAATTTGTGTAAGCCCACGGAACATCAATAAACCGCCTAATGTAACAACGAAAGAAGGAATGCTTAGATATGCGATAAAATAACCATTCCATGCCCCAATGATGGCACCAACTGCGAGAGAAATTAAAACAGTTATAAGAGGATTCACGTCATTATTAACCATTAGAACCCCTGCAATAGCTCCGACAAATGCAACAACTGAACCAACAGATAAATCTACATTTCCTAACAGCACAACGAGTAGCATACCTAATGCTAAGACCAATACATAAGCATTTTGTAGAATTAAGTTCGTCACATTGAGTGGCCTAAAGATAATCCCATCTGTCAATAGTTGGAACATTATCATTAAAATAATTAAAATGAACACCATACTATATTTACTAAATATATCAATGACTGTATCTAGAATTCGGTTGCCTTTTACCTTTTCTTTTATCTTAGTTTCATTTTTTGTAGTATCCAAATCAAGAAACCCCTTCCGTTATATTCAGAGTCATTAACTCCATTAGTTTTTCTTGCGTAGCTTCCTCTTTACTTACTTCACCAGTAAATTTGCCTTCGCTCATCGTATAGATACGATCGCAAATCCCTAAAATTTCTGGTAACTCAGAAGAAATCACAATAATTGATTTTCCTTGATTAGCAATATCATTTATAACATTATAGATTTCATACTTTGCTCCCACATCTACACCTCTGGTGGGTTCATCTAAAAATAAAATTTCTGGTTCTGAAAGCAACCACTTACCTAAAGACACTTTCTGCTGATTTCCACCACTTAAAGAACTAACTTGTTGGTTTATACTAGTTGCTTTTATACTTAAGACATCCTTATATTCTTCTACCCGTTTCGCTTCAACATCTTCGTCGACAACTCCATTTTCTGAAACTTTGTCTAAACTAGCTAAAGAAATATTTTCTTTAATAGATTGCATAAGGATTAATCCACTATCTTTTCGATCTTCTGACACATAGGCTAATCCTGCATCGATTGCGGACGGCACATTATTCAGTTCAACTTCTTCACCTTTTAAGTAGAGTCTACCTTGAATGTCTGCCCCGTATGATTTTCCAAATATACTCATGGCCGTCTCTGTTCTTCCCGCGCCCATCAAACCAGCAATACCAACGATTTCCCCTTTATTGACATGAAAGGAAACGTCATCTACTACTTTTTGATCACGATAGATAGGATGGCTTACCGTCCAGTTTTTCACCTCAAAGACCTTTTCACCAATATTCGGCTCTCTGCTAGGATATCGCTCCTTTAACTCGCGTCCTACCATTGATTTAATAATTCTTTCTTCAGTCAGATGCTCATTTTCTAAGGTTTCTATTGTTTGTCCATCTCTTAAGACAGTGACTCTATCTGCAATTTCCATTATTTCATTCAATTTGTGCGAAATAATGACAGAAGTAATTCCTTCAGCTTTAAATTCTTTAATTAGCTCTAGTAAATTCTCACTATCGTTATCATTTAATGAAGCGGTAGGCTCATCTAAGATAAGTAACTTAACTTTTTTCGACATCGCTTTTGCGATTTCAACCAACTGCTGCTGTGCCACACTGATTTGTGAAATTTGCAAATCCGGATCTACTTCAAGTCCTACTTTATCCAACAACTCTTTAGCATGCTTTTTACTAGAATCCCAATCGATTACTCCATTTGTTGCTTGTTCATTCCCTAGAAAGATATTTTCTGTAACCGATAAAAACTGAACGAGGGCTAACTCTTGGTGGATAATAACGATTCCTTGTTCTTCACTGTCTTTTAAATGCTGGAACTTCATCTCTTCTTCTTCAAAAACAATCTCTCCTGAATATTCGCCATGGGGAAAAACTCCGCTTAAGACGTTCATCAAAGTAGATTTACCAGCTCCATTTTCTCCTACCAAAGCATGTATCTCACCTCGTTTAACATTCAAATTAACATTGTCTAAGGCTTTAACTCCGGAGAACTCTTTCGTGATATTTTTCATTCTTAGAATGTAATCAGACATACTCTACTTTCCTTTCTAAATTTAAACCACCTGCCATAATCGTCTGAATATGACAGGCAGTATAAATATTACAGATCTAAGTCTGCCTCAGTGTAGTAACCGCTATCAATTAATTCCTCTTGATAGTTCTCTTGAGTAACAATAACCGGTTCCTGTAAGATTGTTGGAACGACTTTATTTCCATTATCGTATGTTTCAGTATCGTCAACTTCCGGTTCTTCACCATTTTCCAATGCTTCAATAACCATTGCAGTCGATTCACCTAATAGTCGTGTATCTTTGAAGATTGTACTATCTTGCTCTCCAGCAATAATCGATTTGACACTAGGTATTGTTGCATCTTGACCAGTAATTACAGGTAAAGGCATTTCTTCTGTTCCATAACCAATTCCTTTTAATGAAGCGATAATACTTAAACTAATTGGGTCATAAGGTGAGAAAATTGCATCGATTTGTGTATCTGTGTAATGGGCACTAATCAAGTTATCCATTCTCTCTTGAGCAGTTGCAGCGTCCCAACGTAATGTTGCAATTTGATTGAAGTCTGTTTGTCCACTAGGTACAACCAGTTGTCCATTATCAATATACTGTTGGAATACTGACATATAACCGTCATAGTTAATCACAGCATTGTTATCATCAGGAGAACCGCCGAATAGTTCAATATTATAAGGACCTTCTCCATCCGCTAACCCTAATTCTTCTTCTATATATTCAGCACCGATTACTCCAACACCAAAATTATCAAATGTCACATAATAATCGACATGGTCACTATTCATTAACAACCGGTCATAAGCGATGACTTTAATATCCTGTTCTCCTGCAGTCTGTAAAACATCAGTAAGTGCTGATCCATCAATTGATGCGATAACTAAGTAATCTACTCCACGAGTAATCATCTTCTCTACCTGTGATACTTGGTTTTGAACATCGTCTTCTCCGAATTGTAGAATCGTTTCATATCCTAATTCTTCTAATTCAGCGACTAAGTTTGCACCATCATCATTCCAGCGTTGTTCAGATTGTGTCGGCATTGCAATTCCTACTGTTCCTTTTGAACCTTCTGAACTACTCTCCCCTTCAACATCTCCATCATTTCCACAAGCCGTTAAGAAAATTACGAGTCCTAATGCTAAAATTCCAGTTAAAATTTTCTTTATTCTACTCATTCTGTTTGCTCCTTTGTTATAGTTTACTTTCTCTTCGTTTGGTTTCATATCCTTCTCACCTCCTCCTTTCTTTATTTGTAAGTGCTTTCATTAATAAGATACCATTATCGTCCGTACGTGTCAATAAATATTTTAAAATCGTACGGACTAGTTTATGAGTAAATCAATTATATATCAAGATCTACCTATATTTCTCTTATGATTCAGGGATATTCCTCTGGAGACTATATTTTGAGATTAAAATATGGAAATTTTAGCTTCAACACCTAAAAAATATAGTTTTATTTTCATGCCAATTACCTATATTTATTTAATCGAGTAGGAGGTAAA
>Ga0079225_10001437_pt1 | contig 13339 bp, 12 predicted proteins | sample Poulit2012_FD_76344 | JGI IMG/M metagenome (GOLD analysis project Ga0079225, IMG submission 76344) | Agricultural soil microbial communities from Georgia to study Nitrogen management - Poultry litter 2012 | ecosystem: Environmental > Terrestrial > Soil > Agricultural land | place: USA: Georgia...
CCGGGCCGAGGGCCTGCAGCACGCGGGAGACGGCCCTCTTGGCCGGCGTGCTCTCGTCGAACAGTTCCTGTTTGGCGATGAAACGCACGGGACGGGGACAGGCCACACCGATGAAGAGCGGGTCGATCAGCGCAAGGTGGTTGGCCGCAAGGATCACAGGTCCTTCCTGCGGGACATGGTGTGCACCTTCGATGCGTAGGGGCCACATGAGACGGGTGGCGGGTGCGACGACGACCTTGGCCGGTCCGTACAGTGACATGGCGGGGCGGCCCTTCTTGCTGGGTACTGGCTTTGGTGGGGTGGGCGCACGGGGTGCGCGGCCTGCGGTTGTCGACCTTATCGGTGCTCGAGGTGGACCAAGTGACCGAGGTCGGCTCCTCGGGGTGTCGACCACTTTCCGTGAGATGCATTGTGTGCACCAAGTCATGTCCACCGAAATATGTTCTAGGGTCGTGGTCCAGACCTTTGAAGCGAGGAAAACAGCCATGCCGAAACTGGTCGATGTCAGCCACCAGATCACCGACGGGATGCTCACCGGTCCGGGCTTGCCGGAACCGACCATCGAGGAGGGTTCTGCTCTTTCCGGTACCACCGCCGGCCACGGTGACGACAGTGGAAGGGTCACGATGGTCGGCGCCACCGGCACCTATGTACAAACGCCCGCCCACCGTTACCGCGACGGGGCCGACCTGGCGGATCTGGATCTGGACCGGGTGGCCGGTCTGCCCGGAACGGTCGTCGACGCGACCGATCAAAGACACATCGGCCCCGAGGCTTTCGCCGATACCGTGCTGCGGGATCGGGCCGTGCTCGTGCGCACAGGTTGGGACCGCCATTGGCGCACCGACAGGTACAGCGTCCCCGAGCACCCGTACCTGACCGAGGCGGCGGCCAAGGCACTGGTGGAGGGTGGAGCGACCCTGGTCGGTATCGACTCGGTGGGCGTGGACGACACCGGAACGAGCACGCAAGGGGCACGTCCGGCACTGGCGGTCCTCCTGGCCGCGGGCGTGCCCGTGGTCTCCCATCTGTGCTTGTTGGACCGGCTGCCCACGGACGACTTCACTTTTTATGCGGTACCGGCCAAGGTGCGGGGTATGGCGGCCTTCCCCGTCCGTGCCTTCGGCGTGGTGGGGTGAACCCTCATGGCCGGTATGTGAGCGTTCTACTCCTCCCCGAAAGCCTTGAAGGAAGCGCTCAAAGATCGGCGTCCTCGTCCCGCTGGGCCCGGCGCTGTTCGCGCTGGGCCCGGCGCTGGGCCTCCTGCTCGGCCGCGAGCTGGTCCTGGGCCACGGCGGTGGCCATCGCACTGGACAGGGCCCGCAACTCCATGTGGATGCGTGGGTAGGACGGTAGACGCGGCAACGCTCCCAAGCGCGGGGTACGTTGTTCCGCCACAGAGGTCATGAGTTCGATGAAAGCCAGGTCGACCCGTTGCAACGTGATCGTGCCGACCGGCTCCGGATCATCCAGCGCCAGCGCGGACAGCGCCAGGTAGCCGGTGCGCTGTGTGGCCACGACCACCGGCCACAGAGGCCGCGTCGAGGCCGCACGTGGAGCATCCCCCAGCGCACTGTCGTAGACCTCGCGCAGATTCACCAGTGCGGCCCGCATGTCGCGGCGGAGCCTGTGGCGAAGCTCCGGGCCCACGTACACGTCCTGGTCCAGGACCGCGAGCACACCTGCACGAGCGGTGTCCAGAACGGCAATGATCGCTTGCGGAAGTCGGGTCGCAGAGGCCTTGCGCCACAGCAGGAGTGCGCCGGCCATCCCGAACAAGGAGCCGACCACTGTGTCGATGAGGCGGGACTGGGCCAGATCGATGATCGGGTACGGCACGGCCGTGTACGACAGCAGAAGCGCCATCGGGGTCAGGAGCACCGAAGCGTAGAAGAAGTTACGGCCCACCACCAGCTGTGTCAGTCCCTGGAACATTCCGGCAAGGACCACGACCGTCCACAGGTCGATCTCCTGGGTGAGCAACAAAGCACCCAGCACCACACCCAGAAGGGTGCCCAGGGAGCGCTGTATCGAGCGGTTCATGGTCAGAACGACACTGCCGCCCTGCAGCACGGTGGTCGCGGTCAGAGCGACCCAGTAGTAGTGGTCCAACCCCATCCACAGACCGAAAGCCCCGGCCGCGGTCACCGTGATCCACATGCGCAGTGCGGTCGGCAGGATCAAGGACTGCCCGCTCAAACTGGAGCGCAGCGCACCCATCAGCGCGGGATGACGTTCCTCGTGCAAAGTGCCGCTCCGGCTGTCCTCGGCCTCCTCCGAGGCCGGGCGTCGTGCGGTCGATGCCGCCCTGGACAACAGGCCGTAGAGCCGGGATTCCAAGGAACGTGGCCGCATCCCACGGCGTAGTTCGTGCAACACGGTGGGGTCGGGCACCTGAGAAGGGGAGGCCACCGCCCGCGCCATCTGGTCCGCGAAGTCGGCCGCGCGAGCGGGCATCGGGGTGGTGCGCGCCATGCACACCTGCGTGGTCGCCAGATGGATGTCGGAGACCCAACGAAGCAGCGACCGCAGCCGAGCGGCCTCGGGGGTACCCCGATATCCGCGGGTCTGGGCCAACAGGACGATCCGCCAGGCATCGGCCACCGCGACCGAGGCCCGGTGCTGGGCGTGGTCGAGGTCGCTTCCGCCCACCTCCCGCAGCAGGCTCGCGAGCTGGTGGAAGGCTCTTGCCACCGCCTCGTACTCGGGTTTGCGGGGCCCCACCACAACTCCGGACATCGAGACGGTCCACCCCACGGCCGCCCCCAATGCGGCCACCCCGGCGTGCAGGGGCACATCGATGAAACCGCCCGGGACGATCGTGGAAATGGTGCCCACGAGCACGAAGAACATCGGTCCTGGCTTGTCCACCCGCCAAGCCGCACACACCCACGTGGCGATCCCGGCGGTGAGACCGATGGAGAACACCGCCGCCCACGGGGCCAGGGCCGAGGCCAGGGAGCCGATGGCCACCGCAAGGACAAAGCCCAGACCTACAAGGGCCAGGGCCGCAGAGCGGTAGGCGTAGGGGGTCTTCTTCTCATACAGCACCGTCATGGAACCCAGCGCCGCAAGGGTGGCCAGTTTGGGGTCGATGACCCAAGCGGTGATCCCGAAGGACACGATCATGGCGACAGCGGCCCGAATTCCGGTCGCCCAGGCCCAGGTGCTTCCCGGGGTCAGACCGAAGACCGCAGCGAGGTCGACTCTGGGGCGGGGACGCTGTGCCACGGTGACGCGTGTGGGCCCCCTGCTGCGAGAACCACCGAGGTCCATGGGGCCGGTGTCACCAGTGGTTCCCAGATCTCGCACGCTGACCATCCTAGGACGAAAGGAGAAAGGGTGGTTACTCGGATGAAATCTTGCTGTCGGTGTCTTTCCCACCCTTTGTAGGCGACAGTGCTCGGTCACGTTCGTCCTCGGCCACCGAGAGACGTTCCAAGGCATGCTTGCGGGCTTCCTCGGCGACGTTCAGACGTGCGGTGGCCGCCTCCCGTACCTGAGCCAGGGTGACTTCGGCATGGTGTCTTTGCTCCCGAAGTTCGTCGGTGAGTCGGTCACGCTCTGCGGTGAGACGTTCCAGCTCGGTGGTCAAACGTGCACGTTCGGCCTCGGCCGCCTCCCGGTCGGAGTCGTGTCGACGTCGAGCAAGGTCGAGTTCCTCGGTCGAGCGCGCGCGTTCCTCGGCCCGAAGTCGTTCGCTCTGCCGAGCGTGTTCCTCGGCCCGGGCGGCGCGTTCTTGGGCGGTTTTGGCGTTCAGGACGGCCTCATCCCGTAGTTGCGCGTATTCGGTGTTCTCCCGGCGCAACTGTTCGATCTCGGCTCGGGCCTGTTGTAGACGCCGTTCGGCCTCGGCCTTTTCTTGCGCGATCTGGTTCTTGGCCTGTTCGAGGGTATGGCTGATCCGTCGTTGTGCCGCAGCCAGCCCCGCGTTGGCCTCGGCCGTGGCCGCGTCGCGTTCGATGATCGCCTGTGCGGCCGTTGCGGCCTGCCGGTCACGTTCGGCCTCGGCAGTGTCCCTGCGGAGCAGGGCTTCATCGGCCATGCGTTCAGCGGCCTGGGTGGTGGCCACGGCGGAGGCGGAGGCCTCCTCGGCGGCACGCCGGGCGGTTTCTGCCTCGCGTCGTCGATTTTCCGCCTCCAACCGTGCCTGGTCGGCCTCGGCGGCATGCCTGATGCCTGCCAGCCGGGCAGCCTCGACCTGTGCCTCGGCGGTGGCGGGGTCGGTCATGGTGGTGAAGGCTTCTGTGGCCTTTTGCAGGGTGCGGGTGAGTTGTTCGCTCTGTACCGCAAAGCGGGTGAGCAGGTCATCGGCTCGCAGACGCGCAGCGGTGACCGGTTCGGCCTCCTTGGACGTGGGGCCGTCACCGGCGGATTTTTCCCCGGAGGTGGGGTCTTCGGCCGCTGCGGTCGAACGTTCGACCTCCTGGGCCCGGCGTTGGCGTTCCTTCCATGCCCGCCACCGGGTGTGCTCGGGCAGGTCGCAGTACTGGGGTGGACGTCCGGGAGAGGAAGGCCGGGGAACGGGCCGGTCACAGCCGGGGAACGTGCAGGTGTTGAAGTCAGAGGTGGCCACGGGGCGAGGGTAGCGCCTTGCGTCCGTGTGGTGGTGGGGGCGTGTTGGCCGAACGCATCGAAGGACCCTGCCGGCAGGGTCCTTCGCATGACGTGATGGGCCGTGACGAGGTCAGTCGTGTGGGCCGAACCCGTCGACCCGGCAGACCATGGTGGTCACAAAGGGTCGGAAACCCTCTTCTTCGAGGAAGCTGATGTCTTCGGAGGCTGTGGCCAGTGCGGAGAATTCGATGTCGCGGATCCCCGAGGCGGCGAGCTGCCTGCGGATCTCCTCCAAGATCTTGGAACCGACACCGGAGCCGCTGTACTCGGGGTCGACGGCGAAGGTCTGCACAACTGCCACACGGTCCCCGCGGTCCCAGCTGCCGTGCGTGTTGGCGCGGATGGTGACCATCGCGTACCCGGCCAGGTCACCGTCGTGCTCGGCGAGGATCGCCATGGTCTCGGGGTCGCTCAGCCAATCGATGTACTGGGCCTTGCGACGACGCCAGGACTCGTCCAGGCTCATGGCGCTGACGATGTCCTCGAGGTGCGAGGCGGTCACTGTGTGCTGCTGGTGGAGGGCACCCCACAGGTCAGCGAGTTCCTCCACCCCATCGGCATTCAGGTAGCGGAAGCTGAGCACCCCGATGTCGGACGGCCGAGGCTTGGTCAACAAAGAATTTTGCATGTTTTTTCCACCCGTTCCACCAGTGTTGGGTGCTGTACCTCGGAGTTCCCTGCTTTCCAGGGTCCTCGGTTGAGCTGTGCATCTGACTGTACGCATCGGTATCCGACGCAAGGCCGGCGACACGAGAAAAGAGGAGCGAGACATCTTTTTGTGGAAAGAAATTCGATTTTTTCCGTAGTGGGGTGGGGTGGGGAGTGTGAGTGGGGTCGCAGGATTGTGTGGAGCGGATCACGGCCAGAATCGATGTGGGCGTGCGTAAACCAACCGAAGCTCTGAGTGCTTTGTCCTAAATTGGGCTCATGATTGATGTTCGGCGGCTGCACCTTCTCCAGGCATTCGACCATCACCGCACGGTGGCGGCCACAGCCGAGGCACTCGATGTCACCCCCTCGGCGGTGTCACAGCAGCTCGCGGTGCTGGCCAAAGAAGCCGGGGTTCCTCTCATCGAACGACAGGGACGTCGTTTCCTCCTGACCGGAGCAGCACGCGTATTGCTCCAACGAGCCCCTGCGATCTTTGCGGAGCTGGAGCGCGCCACCTCCGACCTGACCGCATACGTCGAAGGGAACCGCGGCGTGGTCCGGGTCGGCTCTTTTTCCACCGGAATCAGCGACCTGGTCGCCCCGGCCCTGGCACGACTGCGCACCAGTCACCCCGGGTGGAGCTTCGAAGTGGTGCAGGCCGAGCCCGAAGAAAGCACCGAGATGGTGCGTACCGGCCACCTCGACGTGGCCCTGACCATGTCCACCATGGACCTTCCGTCCGTGGGTGAGCCGGAATTCCACACCGAACCGGTCATGGTCGAGCTCTTCGACGCGATCCTGCCCTACCAGCACCCACTGTCCACCCGCACCAGCCTGGACCTGGCCGAGGACCTGGTCGACGAGGACTGGATCATGTCCGCACCCGGAACGGCCTGGCATACGTGCGTGACCGCGGCCACCAACCAGGTCGGCTTCCAACCGCGCGTTGTGCACACCGTGGACGACTTCAGTGCCGTGTTCGCACTCATCCAGGCGGGCCTGGGCATCGCCCTGATGCCACGTCTGGCCTGGACCGGATTGAGCACCCCACACATAGTGGTCCGCGGTGTCCAGGACACCGCACGCCGCCACGTCGTCGCCCTGACCCGAGCCGGTTCTACCGCAGAACCCTTGCTCACCGCAGTGCGGGAAGCAGCCAGAAAGGTACCGGTGCCTTCGGTGGGCCCCTTTGCCGCCGCAGGCTGAAAAAGCACACTCACCCACTGGTGAGCAGCAAGGGGACGTTGTCGAGCACGTTCTTGGCGGACCGGTGCAAATACCGGGCCACCACACGGATCGGCCGCCAGGCCCAACCACCGGTGCGACCGGCCAGATACACCTGCCGAACCCCACCGAGCTCCCCCAGGGGAGCATGTGCCACCCCACGCCGGGTCACCGACGACAACCGGGGGACCACGCCCACCCCCACCCCCGCGGCGACCAGATCCTCGAACAGGTCCAGGTTGTCGATGCGATGCACGATACGCGGGGTGAACCCGGCGTCGGCGCACATGCGCTGGACAAGAGCTTCCTCATCACCCCGGTACGGGCTGGCTATCCAGGAGGCTTTGGACAACTCACGCAGTCTGCGCCGTGTCAGTGTGCGACTGTCGGCCCCGGCGGAGGGCTGGGACAACAGGAGCCCCTCGGTACCGATCGGGCGTACGGTCAATATCTCCGGGAAATTCCGGGGGAGAAGGCTGTACTGGTACACCACCCCCAGGTCCGCTCCACCATCCTGCAACAGATCCAGCGCCTGCTCCGACTCGTACTCGGTCAGATGGATGTCGATACCCGGATGATCGTGGCGAAGACGTCGCAGTGCAGGTAGCACCAGGGGAGCAGCACTGGTGTACATGACCAGGTTGACGTTGCCGACCGGTTCCCCCTCGCCCTCGAACTCGGCCCGGGCGGCCTCGACCCGGGCCAAGATCCCCACTGCGTGCTCGGCCAGCCTGTGGCCGGCCGGGGTGAGTCGTACCCGCCGGCCGTCCGGAACGATGAGGGGGACACCGGTCTCACGCTCCAACACGACGAAGTGTTTGGAAACCGCCGACGTGCTCATGCCTGTGACCTCCGCCACCGCGGCCATGGTGCCGAGGCGCTCGAGTTCGACGAGCAGCTGCAGTCGTGTGAAGTCCATCAACCAAAACTACATGGTCCATCAACCATTGGTCCGTGGACAGAAACGAACCGAGTGGGTGCACTGTTCACGTGACCCATTCACTGACTTCCTCGGTCGGCCGTGCCCGCTCGGTGGTCCCGGCCCCCCTCATGCTGCTCATCGGTATGTTCACCCTGCACACCGGTAGCTCCCTGGCCGTACACGCCTTTGCCATGGCCGACCCGGCGACCGTCACCTGGCTGCGTCTGACCTGGGCGGCCGTGTTGCTCCTGTGCCTTGGTGGCCCCTCCCTGTGGCGGGCCGTACGCGCGGCGACACGTCGGGAGCTGGGTGCCGTGGTGATCCTGGGCACGGCGAGCGCGGGGATGATGCTGTTCTATTCCGAGGCGACGGCACGCATCGAACTCGGCACCGCCACCTCCATCGAGTTCCTCGGCACCCTGGTGGTCGCCGTGGCCGCATTGCGGCGCCGCCGTGAACTGGTGTGGATCATTGGGGCGGTGGTTGGCGTGGTCTGCCTCACGCAGCCATGGCAGGGTGAACCGGACCTGGTCGGGCTCGGTTTCGCGCTCGCCGGTGCTTTGTGTGTGATCGGCTACATCGTGCTGACCCAGCGGGTGGGGGCCGGGTTCGGTGCCGTGCACGGACTGGCGTTGTCCATGACGGTCAGTTCTTTGGTCACCGCACCTTTGGGGGCGCCCGGGATGATCACCGACCCGAACCTCGAACTCATCGGGTTCACACTGATCATCGCTCTGCTCTTTCCGATGGTTCCGTTCCTGCTGGAGATGGTGGCCCTACAGCGGATGAGCCGGACCTCCTACAGCACGTTCTCCAGTCTGGAGCCGGCCGTCGCCCTCGTCATGGGCATGGTCGTGATCGGGCAGGCACCGGTCGTCGTGCAGGTGGTCGGTATGGCTCTGGTGGTGATCGCCGGGATCGGCGCCACACGTGGTGATCGAAGACCTGAGCCGGCGGTACCCGGGCAGGCGGCGGTACCGGCCCGTCCCGGGCAAGGTGGGTACGAAAACAGCGGCTGATCTTTTTCGACCCGCTCGGAAGGTGGGTCAGTCGCCTTCGGCCAGGCCCGCGCCCGCGGCGATCTCGCGTAGCGCCCGAACGTGCTCGGCGAAGGCCTTTCTGCCCTTGGCGGTGAGTGACAGGGAGGTGCGGGTGCGTCGCCCCACCGGGAACTTGCCGACCTTGACGTACTCGGCCTTCTCGAGCACGGAGATCTGTTTGGACAGGGCGGAGTCACTGATCTCCACCGTATCGCGTATGAAACGAAACTCCGCCTGGTCCGATGCGGACAGTGCCGCAACGATGGAGAAGCGGACGGGGGAGTGGATCACCTCGTCCAGCCGGTTGCGCGGATGGCTCACAGGGCACTCCTGCTCTGGCGCAGGGAGACAAGGGCCACGATCAGTCCGGGCAGTGCGGTGGCCGCCGCGGCCAGGATCCACCAGGTCGGGTTTTCCATGAAGTACAACCTGCCGATCAGGAGCCCCAGGGTGTAGCACACGGCCCAACTGAGGATCATCGTCGTGTGCAGCCGTACGAAGTGACGCGGAGTGACCGGCCGGGTGTTGGCCCACACGATCAGAGCCACGACCAGGACGAGGAACACAGCCGTCATCACGAAAGTGGGGGTCCCCGGAAACAGGCCGACGGTCAGTACCAGCACAAAACTCACGGTGCTGTAAAGCGCACAGTAGGTGGCCATCCAGATCCCGTGGCGACGTACCTTGTGTTCCAGTGTCTGTGCCTGTTCCAGGGCATCATGTGCCTCATGCTCTTGCATCGGCCCTCCGGGGTTCTCTGTTGTCTGTCATGGTGACATTTACTTGCCTGATCGGCAAGTGATTTCCATAAAGGAAAACATGAAGGTGGGAGAAACCTGTGCCCCCGAGTCCGCCGATGTGCTCGTCGATGTGGCTGTGGCCGTCCTGCTCGGCCCGACCCCACTCCGAGCACGGTGGTGTCCACCGGAGCATTCTGCAGGTCCTGTATGTACTAAGTTGGGGCGATCATGGCGGCTACATCTGATCTTGAACTGCTGCGCGCTCACGAACCGGTGCTCGTGTGCACCAAGGGAGAACTCTTCTTCCCCACGGACGTGGGTGCCTACGTCCGCAATTGCAGTCTGTGGATCGAGGAACCCGGTGGGGGTGAACGCCTCCTGGTCCCGGCCGGTGAACTCACCCTCGACCGCCTCTCCCGCGCAGAGGAGGAATGGCCGGGGCGACACAAACACCTACGCTTCGTCCAAGAGGAATCCCTGCGGGAGGAGGTCCGCCGATTCAAGGGAATCGCGCGCTCGGTCATTCCCAAGAGCGGTCGCCTGGCTGCCGTCGGTGTACTCGGCCGGGTCCTCGACATCCTGATGAAACTGTCCCTGCTCATCCGGGGCACCGTCCCGGGCGGTGTCACCTTTGCCGCCGTGACCCGCTACCGCGAACGCGTGGACGACGGAAACGTCACCTACTACGGCAGGGTCGTCCGTGAGGGCGGCTACATCGCCTTGCAGTACTGGTTCTTCTACGCCATGAACGACTGGCGCACCATCTACGGCGGGGTCAACGACCACGAGGCGGACTGGGAACGTGTCACCGTCTACGTGGTGGAGAAGGAGGACGGCACCACCCGACCCATGTGGATCGGCGCGTCCTCGCACGAATACCACGGTGACGACTTGCGCAGAAGTTGGGACGACCCCGATCTGCACAAGAACGGCCTCCACCCGATCGTCTACGTCGGAGCGGGCTCCCACTCCCACCAGATGCTCCCGGGCGACTACCTCATCCAGGTGGACCCGTCCTTCCTGCGCGGCTTGGTCCGCGCCTGGCGCAGACTGAGCCGAAAGCTCCTGCCCGCCGACAGTGCCATCAACCGACACGGGATCGGGGTGCCCTTCGTCGACTACGCCCGTGGCGACGGGGAACGGCTCGGCCCCGGCGGTGACCGTGAGTGGTGTGCCGTCCTCATCGACGACCGGACCCCGTGGGTACGTGGCTTTCGTGGACTGTGGGGGCGAGACACCCGCGACTTCTTCGAAGGTGAGCGCGCCCCCAGCGGTCCTCGTTACGAACGCGACGGCACCATCCGCAGATCTTGGGCCGACCCACTGTCCTGGGTCGGGCTGCAAAAGATCGCCCCCACCGAGACGGCCGCCCGCGCCGAACTGCGCTCCTACGTGCACACACTCGACCAGCGTCTGCGCGAACTGGACACCGACATCGTGCGTCGCCGTGACGAACTGCGCCGCCTGGACTCGGCCCGCATGGTGTTGTCACGTGAGGCCGCCACCCGGCCCAGGGCCAAGGAGTACGCCGATCGGATCAAGAAGCTGGAGCACGAGCACGCAGAGATCTACGAGGCACGAGTCCTTGCCGCCGACGAACGTGAATCCCATCTGCGGGCTCTGGAAAGCGACACACCCCTGGTGCCCTTGCCGACCGAGCACCTCAAGGCACCGCACCTGCCCTACGCTTCCGGTGGGCAACGCACCAACCGTTTCCAGCACCTGTGGGTGACCTTGAGTACCCCGTTGCTCCTGCTGGCCTTGGCCCTGACCCTGTTCTTGCTGGATGGACAGGCCATCCTGTACGCCATGATCGGCATCGTGGTGCTCTTCACCGCTTTCGACGCGATCGCCCGCCGCAAATTCCTGCAGTACCTCAGTGGTCTGGCGGCCATCGCACTGGTCATCGGGCTTGTCGCGGGGGTGGTGGCTGCCTTCATCGCCGACTGGCGTATCGCCATCGCGGTCCCCACCGCGGTGGTCGTGGTCACCTTGTTGGTGGTGAACGTACGAGACCTCGTGCGTCGCTGAGGTCCACCCCTGATGCCCTTGGGGCGGGCGTGTCGGACGTGCCTCCCAGATCTTTCACGCCAAGATCGTGCTCATGGCAGGTGGACAGGAAAGAGCACGACCGATGACCGACGCCGCACCCGAACGCATCATGGCTCTGGGGCACAGGGCGGCCATGCTCCAGCCGGAGACGGAGCCTGGCCCGGTGCGGTTGGTTCTGTACCGGGCCGGGCGGCGTGAACGGGAGGTGGACACTGTCCAAGAGGCGCAACGGGCCATCACGGAGGATGACGGGCTCATGGCCTGGGTCGCTCTTGCCGAGCCCGACCGGGAACAGCTCACCCAGGTCGCCCGTACGTTCGGGGTGCCCGATCTGGTCCTGGAGGACGCCTTGACCGCCCACCAGCGGCCCAAGGCCGAGATCTACCACGACGTCCTGTTCGTTGTGTTGCGTCCGGCTCATTACAACGACGAAGCCGAGCAGGTGGTGGTCGGTGAGGTACACATGTTCGCCTCCAAGAACGTCGCCATCACCATTCAGCACACCGACCACATCGATCTCGAGGCGGTCCGTGACCGTTTGGAGGCCGAGCACCACATGCTGGCCCAGGGGCCCTTGGGGGTGGTCTACGCGGTCCTGGACCGAGTGGTGGATGCCTATGCACCGGTCGTGGCGGGGTTGCAGGAAGACATCGACGAGCTCGAGAACCAGGTCTTCGACGGTGAACAGGGAGCTTCTCGTCGCACCTACCGTCTCACCCGCGAGGTCATCCTCCTCCAACGTGCCGTGGACCCGCTCGAGGAACTCCTGGGCGAACTCGTGGCCCCCCTGGACCACCCCGACCGGGCCGAACCGGGACTGCCGCATCTGCAAGGAAGACCGGACGAGCAGGCCGTGATGCGAACCCATCTGCGCGATGTGGCCGACCATGGAAAGACCGTGCGTGAACACGTCGACGGCTTTCGGCAGATGCTGCAGGACATCATGTCCGTCAGCAACACCCTTGTCGACCAGTCGCAGAACGAGGCGATGAAGAAGATCTCCTCCTGGGGTGGGATTCTCGTACTTCCTGCTCTGATCGCCTCGATCTTTGCGATGAACGCCACGCCGGGGCCCGAGCACCACTGGGTGTTCAGCTGGCCGGTGACGTTGACGTTCATGGCTTTGTCGGCCTTGGCCCTGTACCTGATCTTCCGCCGTAACCAATGGCTCTGACCGATGTCTTCGTTGTGCCTTCGGCATCGAACGTGGGCCAGGTCCTGCGAACCTTACCGGTGGTGCGCGGTGCGGTTTCCGGTGCCATCGAGCGGCCCGGAAGTGGTCCGTCCTCACCAGGAGTGCCGGCACATGCACACAGGGATGATTGGTGTCCGGTATCACCTACCCTATCCTGGGAGCGCTCCCAAGCATGAAGGGCTCACCATGGACGAGCTGATGCTCCCCGCTGATTTTCTGTTCGGTACCGCGACCGCTGCTTATCAGGTGGAGGGGGCTGCCCACGTTGACGGTCGCGGCCCTTCCATCTGGGACACCTACTGCCGTACGTCCGGCCGTGTGGCCCGTGGTGAGACCGGGGACGTGGCGTGCGACCATTACCACCGCTACGGTGAGGACGTCGAGCTGCTCGCCGATCTCGGTGTGGACCTGTACCGCTTCTCGGTGTCCTGGCCGAGAATCCAACCTTCCGGGCAAGGACGACCCAACCCCAAGGGGCTGGCTTTCTACGACCGGCTGGTCGACAGCCTCCTGGAAGCCGGGATCGAACCGGTGCTGACCCTCTACCACTGGGACCTTCCCCAGGCACTGGAGGACAAGGGCGGCTGGCGGGTACGTGAGACCGCACACCGGTTCGCCGAGTACACCAGGGTCGTCGCCGACCGGCTCGGAGACCGGGTCGGCCGCTGGATCACACTGAACGAACCGTTCTGCACGGCCTTCGTCGGACACGCGGTCGGCCGACACGCCCCCGGCACCCAGGAGGGCACCCCCGCCCTGGCCGTGGCGCACCATCTGCTGCTGGCCCACGGCATGGCTGTGGGCGAGTTGCGTGCAAACGGTACAAGGCAGGTCGGCATCACACTCAACCCCGACCAGCTCCTACCGGCCTCCGAGTCCGCGGCCGATCGGGCGGCCG
>Ga0079225_10001439_pt1 | contig 13336 bp, 9 predicted proteins | sample Poulit2012_FD_76344 | JGI IMG/M metagenome (GOLD analysis project Ga0079225, IMG submission 76344) | Agricultural soil microbial communities from Georgia to study Nitrogen management - Poultry litter 2012 | ecosystem: Environmental > Terrestrial > Soil > Agricultural land | place: USA: Georgia...
CGCTGCTGCAGCTGAGTGTCTTCGCGCTGGGGATCATGCCCTACATCACCGCGAGCATCATCGTGCAGTTGCTGCGCGTGGTGATCCCCCGGTTCGACGATCTGCACAAAGAGGGCCAGTCCGGCACTGCGGTGCTGACCCAGTACACCCGGTACCTGACCATCTTTCTGGCGGTGCTGCAGGCCACCACGATCATCACCATGGCCCGCACTGGCAACCTGTTCCCCGGGTGCACCGTGCCGATCATCCCCGATGACAGCTGGACCACCCTGGTGCTGATGATCATCACGATGACCGCCGGCACCGGATTGATCATGTGGCTGGGTGAACTGGTCACCGAACGCGGCGTCGGCAACGGCATGTCGCTGCTGATCTTCACCTCGATCGCCGCCAGCTTCCCCGCCGCGGTGCAGCAGATCGGGGCCGCCGAGGACGGGGTGCTGAACGTCATCCTGTTCCTGCTGATCGCCACTGTGGTGATCGTGCTGATCGTGTTCGTCGAGCAGTCCCAGCGCCGGGTCCCGGTGCAGTACGCCAAGCGGATGGTCGGGCGGCGGATGTATGGCGGTTCCTCCACCTACATCCCGATCAAGATCAACATGTCCGGTGTGATCCCGGTGATCTTCGCCTCCTCGCTGCTGGCGCTGCCCAGCCTGGCCACACAGTTCGAGGCGGACCAGACCACCCCGTGGGTGCAGTGGGTGGTGCAGAACCTGGCCGACCCCTCGGCGAACATTCACATCGCGATCTACATCGTGCTGATCATCTTCTTCGCCTTCTTCTACACCTCCATCACGTTCAACCCCGACGACGTGGCGGACAACATGAAGCGCTACGGTGGGTTCATCCCCGGCATCCGCGCCGGACGTCCCACCGCCGAGTACCTGCGTTACGTGATCACCCGCATCACCACCGTCGGCGCTATCTATCTGGCCGTCGTCGCCCTGATCCCGACGATCGCGTTCAAGCTGATGGGCGTCACCGCGAACATCCCGTTCGGCGGTACCTCACTACTAATCCTGGTCAGTGTCGGTCTGGACACGGTTAAGAAGATCGACGCGCAGTTGCAGCAGCGACACTATGAAGGGTTCCTCCGTTGACCAACCGCATCATCATCCTCGGCCCTCCCGGAGCTGGGAAGGGCACCCAGGCCGCCAAGATCGCCGATCACCTGAACATCCCGGCGATCTCCACCGGGGACATCTTCCGGGCGAACGTAGCCGAGCGCACCGAACTGGGTCAGACCGCCCAGCGGTACATGGACGCCGGTGAGTACGTGCCCGATGAGGTCACCAACGCGATGGTCGCCGACCGTCTCGGCACCGAAGAGGTCGAAGCCGGTTTCCTGCTCGACGGTTACCCTCGCACCGAGGTCCAGGTCGCCGAGCTGGACCGGATCCTGGCCGAGCGCGGCGGCAAGATCGACGTCGTGGTGGAGTTGACCGCGGACACCGATGAAGTGGTCGCCCGCCTGCTGAGCCGGGCCAAAGACCAAGGCCGCACCGATGACACTGAGGACGTCATCCGGCGGCGGCTGGAGGTCTACGCCGAGCAGACCGCACCGCTGGTAGCCCTCTACCGCGACCGCGGACTGCTGGTCGCCGTCGACGGTCTGGGGTCGGTGGACGACGTCACCGCCCGGCTGCTGACCGCACTGGAAGGGCACGACGGCGTAGGCGCTGGCGCCTGAACCGGTGTTCTCCCGCTCCCGGATCGAATACAAGAAGCCCGATCAGATCCGGCAGATGCGCCGGGCCGGGCTGGTGGTGGCCGACATCCACGCCGCGATCCGCGGGGCAGCTGTCCCGGGGGTGAGCACCGCCGAGCTGGACGCGGTGGCCGCTGCGGTCCTGCAGCAGGCCGGGGCACGCTCGAACTTCCTCGGCTACCACGGCTTTCCGGCCCATGTGTGCCTGTCGGTGAACGACGAGGTGGTGCACGGCATCCCCTCGGAGCGAGTCCTGCAACCCGGTGACGTGCTGTCCGCCGACTGCGGCGCCGTCGTCGAGGGGTGGCACGGTGACGCTGCCTTCAGCATGGTGCTTCAGGAGGCCGAGGCGGCCGACGTCGAACTGGTGCAGACCACCGAGGCGGCGATGTGGGCCGGGATCGCGGCTCTCGCCGGCGCCGAGCGGCTCGGGGAGGTCGGCGATGCGGTACAGGCCGAGGTCGAGCGCCGGACGGCCGGCGGTCCGGCGCTGAGCATCGTCACTGAGTACGTCGGTCACGGCATCGGCTCGGCGATGCACCAGCCACCGGATGTGCTGAACATCGCCAGCTCCAATCGCGGGCCCAAAATCCGGCCCGGGTTGTGTGTAGCTATCGAACCGATGGTCACCCGCGGCACCGCCGAGACTCGGGTGCTGGCTGATGACTGGACCGTGGTCACCACCGACGCCTCGCGGGCGGCGCACTCCGAGCACACCGTGGCGGTCCACTCCGGTGGGATCTGGGTGCTGACGGCCCCGGACGGTGGTGCGGGCCAGCTGGCTGCCCGCGGAGTGCGGGTGGCCCCGCTGGACTAGCCTCCGCCAGCGGCGAGGAGCTGGGGCGGCGAAACCGATGAACAGGTAGCACCTGACAGGAAGGTCGAGCAGATGGGCAAGGTCTACCCGGAGATCACCCCGCGATTGCAGGAGTTCATCGCGGCCCAGCACATGTTCTTCGTGGCCACCGCCCCCGAGGGCGCCGATGGCCATGTCAATGTCTCGCCCAAAGGCCTCGGTGGCACCGCCGCGGTCACCGACCCCAGCACCTTCGCCTACCTGGACATCGTCGCCAGTGGGGTGGAAACCATCGCTCACCTGCGCCAGAACGGGCGGATCACCATCATGTTCTGCTCCTTCGAGCGCCAGCCGAAGATCCTGCGCCTGCACGGCACCGGCCGGGTGGTGCAGCCCGAGCACACCGAGTATGCCCAGTGGGCCGAGCACTTCGCCATGGCTGCCTCCAGTGCAGCGCGGGCGGTGATCGTGGTCGATGTGCACCGGGTCAGCGACTCCTGTGGCTTCGGGGTGCCGCTGATGGATTACCGCGGGGAACGAGAGATCTTCCCCGGCCACGCCGAACGCAAGGGGACCGAGAAGTTGCGGGCCTATAAGGCCGAGAAGAACGCGACCTCCCTCGATGGGCTGCCGGCTCTGGATGTGCCGGTGGACCTCGCCGAGTGACCCGAAGCGCGCCGGTACCGGGTAGGGCCGGGACCTGATAAGGATGTGGTGATGCGCCCGCCGGAGGAGGAGATCACCGCCCTGGTCGACCGGTGCCTGCTGATCGGGATGCCCGGGACCACACTTGCGCCGCAGTACTGCGACTGGCTCGCCGAGGGACTGGGCGGGGTCATCCTGTTCGCCCGCAACATCGTCGATCAGACCCAGCTCGCGGCGCTGTCCGGCCAGTTGCGCGCGGCAGCCGGTCCCGAGCTGATCATCGCCTTGGATGAGGAGGGCGGCGATGTCACCCGGCTGCACGCCCGGGACGGCTCACCAACGCCGGGCAACCTCGCCCTGGGCGCCATCGATGACACCGACCTGACCCGGGCCACCGCCCGGGGCATCGGCAGCGAACTCGCCGCCGCCGGGATCAGCTTGAACCTCGCCCCGGTCGCGGATGTGAACACCTGCGCCGAGAACCCGATCATCGGCACCCGCTCCTTCGGCGCGGACCCTGAGTTGGTCGCCCGGCACGCGGTGGCCTACCTGCACGGCCTGGCCGAAGCCGGGATCCCCGGGTGCGCCAAACATTTCCCGGGGCACGGGGAGGCCGGCGTGGACTCCCACCTGGCCCTGCCCACCGTGACCGGGCAGCTGGAGGCACACCTAGTCCCGTTCCGGGCCGTCATCGCCGCCGGTATCCGGGCGATCATGTGCGCCCACATCCGCTACCCGGCACTCGATGACAAACCCGCCACGCTCAGCCCGGCGATCCTCACTGGTCTGCTGCGCGAACAACTGGGCTTCACCGGCGCGATCATCACCGACTCCCTGACGATGCAGGCGATCTCCGGGCCCGTGGGCCTGGGGCCCGGGTGTGTGCAGGCGTTGGCCGCGGGTGCGGACGTGCTGTGCCTGAACGCCGGCTACGACGGTGCCCGAGCGGCCCGCGCCGAGCTGGTAGCTGCGGTGGTCTCGGGCGAGGTACCGCTGAGCCGGCTGCAGGAGGCCGCTGACCGCGCCGGCGCACTCGCCCGCGCCGGGGCCGGGGCAATTTCCGTGCCCTCAGCCTCGCGCGGGCATGGCGGCTCCAACGACGCTCAGGCCCGCCCCTCAACCTCGGTGGCTCCCGGGCCGCAGTGGCGCGGTGAGCTCGCCCGCCGGGTGCTGCTGGTCGACCTGCCGGCGGGACCGCCGCCGGGTGTCCCGTTCGTGATCGAGTTGGCTAAACCCCGCGGTGGGGTCGAGCCCAGCACCTCGAGCCTGTTGCAGATCATGCACCAGGCGCACACCGACGTTGCCGGTGTGCGCCTGTACGACCGGTCCGCCGGGATCGACCTGCGCCAGGCAGTGGCCGAGGCATTACACCGCGCCGCCGACCGCCCGGTGGTCCTGGTGGTCGCCGATGCCCACCGCCGCCCCGAGCACCGGGAAGCGATCAAGCAGGTGCGTGCCCACCACCCGGGCGGTGTGGTGGTGGGCACCGGCACGACGGCGGATGCCCACCTGGCACCGGGGGCTTACCTGGGTGCCCGCTCAGGAGCCAGGGTGAACCTGCAGGCCGTGGCCGGCCTGCTGCTCACCCCGCAGTGAGACCGGGCGAGCCCAGAACAGCCACTCCGCTGGAGCTTGGCCGCAGCACCATTCGCGCTGTAGCTCTGGACAACGGCGAGCGGCAGCGCAATGCTGACCGACCAACTGGTCAGCTACCTCGATCGATGAGCTGGCGGCTGGCGGCCCGAGTTATGCCGAGGTGAGGGCACCCAGCACCACGGCAGCGCCGTCGTCGGCCACACTGTCGGTGATCGCATCGGCAGCCTGCTGCACATCGGCCTGGGCGTGACCCATGGCGACCCCGTGGGCGGCCCAGCGCAACATCTGTACGTCATTGCCGCCGTCGCCGATGGCGACAGTGGCCCCCGGGGCGATGCCGAGCCGGTCGCTGAGCAGTTGCAGCCCGCGAGCCTTGTGTACGCCCTCGGGGGTGATGTCCAGCCATGCCCGCACCCCGAGGGTCACCGCGTAGTTGACCCCGTGCAGACCGAGGTCAGCTACCTGAGCGGCGAACTGGTGCGGGGGCAGATCGGGTGCCCGCACCGTCACCCGGCTCGCCGGTGTGGCAAGCAACTCCTCCAGGTCCAGGACTTCTACCGCGCCGTCCAATTCCCCGGGCGGGAACGGCCGGTTGACCTTGAACCCTCGGCCCACGTCCTCCACGGCCACCAGCACTCCCGGCACCTCGGCCTGTAGCAGACGTACCGCTGGTGCGGGGTCGAAGGTGACCACATCGGTCAGCTGATGTCCCCCGGCATCGACCCAGGCGGTGACCGCACCGTTGGAGCAGACCACGTGTCCACCCGCCAGGCCGAAGTCCCGGGCGAGCGGCGCCGCGGCGAGGATCGAGCGGCCGGTGGCCAACACCACGTGGGCGCCGGCGTCCTGTACCGCGCCCAACGCCTGCCGGACCGCATCGCTGACCGCGGCCCCCGGCCCCAGCAGCGTGCCGTCGATGTCCAGGGCCACCAGTAGCTCCGGGCTCGCCGGCGGCAGACCGGGCGGCAACTGGGCGCGCCAATCGGCGACCCGATCGGGCAGCGGCGCGAGATCGGTCTGTTCAGTGCTGCTCATGAGGTGGGGGTCAGTTCTCGGATGATCAGGGCGTTGTCCGGGGTCTGGAACGGAGCGCCCAGGGCGTAGGGATTGTCCTCACCGGGGAAACCGGACCAGCGCTCGGTGTTGTAGTTGAACCAGTTCCCGGCCTGGATCAGCGGGATCACCGGGTGCTCCTCGATGGTGATCCGCTGCAGCGTCTCCAGAGCCTCCTGCTGCTGGGCGTCATCACCGCTGGTGCGGTACTGGGCCAGGGCGTCATCGGCCTCCTCATCGTAGAACCGGCCGAAGTTGCCCTGCACGGCGTCGTCGTCGCCCTCAGCGGCGTACTCGGAACTGAGCAGATCCCGGTACAAGTCATAGGGCGTCAGGCCCGCCGCCACCGAGGTGATGGTGACATCGAAGTTGCCGTGGTTGCGGGCATCCATGTAGGCCTCCCGGGCCAGGCCCTGGGGGACCAGCTCGACGCCGATCTCGGCCAGTTGCTCCTCCAGGATCTGGGCGATGTCCACCCAATCGGTGTAACTGGAGTTGATCAGCAGTTCCCAGGACAGGCGCTCGCCGTCGGGACTGGTTCGCACCCCGTCCTCACCGAGCTCGTAACCGGCCTCGTCCAGGATCCGGTTGGCCTCGTCGGTATCGGGGGTGAAGGCCGCATCGGTGTACTCGGCGGCGATCACCTCATCGTAGGTGGGTTGGGGCAGGGCGCTGGGGTGGGATGGTGGTACGTAGCCCTGCATGGCGACGTCGGCCACATGCTGGCGGTCGATCCCGGTGGACATCGCCTCGCGCAGGGCGTGGTCGGTGAAGACGTCACGTTCGTTGTTCACGGTCAGGCTGACCGTACCGCCGCCGGCGTACCAATAGCCGCGGTGCTCGGGGTCGTGGTCGACGAAGATCTCATCGATGTTGGAGATGAAGCCCCCGGCCCAGTCGTACTCCCCGGCCTGTAGGGAGGTGGTCAGGGTCTGGTCGGTGCTGGTCGGGTATTCGATCTGCTCGACGGTGATTTCATCGGCCGCCCAGTAGTCCTCATTCTTTTCCAGCGCGTAGAGCTGCTCGCTGAAATCACCCAGGGTGAACGGACCGGTGCCCACCGGGTCCTCGGCGTTGGTGAACTCCACCGGGTCATCGACGTCGGACCAGACGTGCTCAGGCAGCACGGTGGTGTTGCCGATCTCGCCCTCGTGGGCGAAGGCCGGCTCAGTGAGTTCGACCTGCACGGTGTGGTCATCGATGACCTCGGTGCCGGCCAGGGGAATCGCCGCGGTGTTCATCCCCGGGTTGTCGATCAGTAGCTCGAAGGTGAACGCCACGTCGTCGGCAGTGAGGGGTTCGCCGTCGTTCCAGGTCACGTCCTGGCGCAAGGTGAAGGTGACCTCCGAGCCGTCGCCGGTGAACTCCATCTCCTCAGCGAGCCAAGGAATGGGTTCACCCGGCTGCATCGGCGTGGACAGGTGCAGCGGTTCGAAGAGGAACCCCTCGGTCCCGGAGAGCGCGTTGGGGGAGAACGGGTTGAAGTTGGCCTGCCAGGTGGTGGCGCTGCTGGCGTGAACGGTCAGCGGTGGCAGATCGGCGCCGTCGGCGCCTGGGCCCTCGTCGTCGCCGCCGTTGCCGCAGGCAGCCAGGATCAGGGCGGTGGCTGCCAGCATGGGCACGCCGCAGCGCCGGGTCCGGTTGGTCATCGAGAAAGCATCCCCTTGGAGTCGCGCCGGCCACGGCCACAGTCCTCCGGCCGCGGTATCTCTACGACACGCCACCCTACGTAAGGCAGTCACGTAATACGAGTCCTGTAGGTGATTCAGTTCCATCTTCCACCAGCTGCCGCCGCGTGAGTTCACCCGCACCCGCTCACCCCGGGCTCACCCTGGCGTTCACCAGACGCCGGCGGACTTCACCCATCGCCGGCACCGAATCATCCGCCCAGGTTCTGGTGGGGCCACCACCGGCTGTGTTTGCCTTGGCTAATCCCCGGGGGACATCGGCACAGAGGCCGGTCTTGGATCTCATCCCCCGCCGAGATATCGCGTGGAGGGCCCTGTGTTCATCGCTGCCGAACCAGTTCGGGTGACACGCCGCCCCACGCTGCCGATCTCGCGACGGGACCCCAAGGGCGAAGTGAAGCAGCGATGAGTGTGATCTCCGATGTTCTGTCGCGGCTTGAGGTGGTTCGCGCCCGGCCCGCCCGGGAGCGCACCTGGCGCACCTGGTCGGCAACGGCGCGGGCGGCGCTGGCCGGCATGGACCTGGTAGTCACCGCGGCGCTGGTGTGGCTACTGGCAGGGGGCCCATCGGTCGGGCCGCGGGCACTGGCGAGTGCCGCGGTGACCGGCGTCGTGCTGATGGTGGTGATCGGCGTACGCGGCGGATACGGGAACCGGGCGATGACCACCCCGCGCACCGGCGTGCCGGCACTGCTGGGCGCGATCGCGATCGTGGCACTGGCCGCGCTGGTGCTGGCGTACCTCGACGTACTGGAGGTCTCCTCGCGGTTGCTGCTCAGTGCAGGTCTGGGCGCAGCGGCATCGTTGCTGATGGTACGCGGCGGCTACCGGCTGCTGCTGCGCCGCCTGCGACGCAGCGGGAAGCTGGACCAGCGCACCCTGTTAGTCGGGTCGGGCGCCAGCCTGCACGCCGCCTACACCGCGATGCAGGCCGACGCCCGACACCGGCTGATCATCCTCGGGCGCTGCGGTCCGGCCGATGCCTCCCCAGAAGGGCTGGAGGAGATTCCAGTGCTGGGCGAACTGCAGGACGTCCCGGCCACGATCGGTGAGTTCCGGATCGATACCCTGGTCCTGGGTGCGGACTGCCTGAGCGCACAGGAGTTGCGGCGGCTGCGGTGGCGGATCGAGCCACTGGGCACCCAGGTGCTGCTGGCCCCCAATGTGGCCGATCTGGAGCCCAATCGGGTGGCGATGACCCATATCGGCGGTACGCCGATGCTCGACCTGGCCAGCGGGCCCTCCCGCACCACGATCATCGCGAAGCAGGTGTTCGACCAGGTCGTGGGGTTGATGCTGATGCTGCTGGCCAGCGTGGTCCTGGTGCCGGCGATGGTGGCGGTACGGCTGAGCAGTCGCGGGCCGGCGACGTTCCGGCAGACGCGGGTGGGAGAGGATGGCGTGCCGTTCGTGATGTACAAGCTGCGCACGATGTACCTCGACGCCGAGGACCGTCTCGCCGATCTGTTGGAGCACAGCGATGGCAACGATGTGCTGTTCAAGATGAAGCACGATCCGCGGGTGACTCGGGTGGGGCGGGTCCTGCGCCGGTTGTCCATCGATGAGTTGCCGCAACTGTGGAACGTGTGCCGGGCCCAGATGTCGTTGGTAGGTCCCCGTCCGCCGTTGCCCAGCGAGGTGGCCGACTATGACGACCTGGCCTACCACCGGCTGTGGGTCAAACCAGGCTTGACCGGGTTGTGGCAGGTCAGCGGCCGCTCGGACCTGTCCTGGCAGGAGAGCGTCCGCCTGGATCTGCGTTACGTGGACAACTGGTCGGTCGGGATGGACCTGAAGATCCTGGCCCGCACTGCCTGGGCGGTGATCGGAGGCCGTGGTGCTTACTGACGTCCTAGACCGCCGTGCGCTCGCGCCGGCCGGAGGGGGTGCGCCCCCGGACCCCCGACGGGGGCGTACTCCCGCCCGCAAGCGCGATCGGCTATTGACCGGGCGTGAGGGTCGGAGTGTGGAATGACAGTTATCGGCTACGTTCCGGGTGGGTTCGACCTATTCCACATCGGACATCTGAACATCCTGCGAGCTGCGCGCGCGCGTTGCGACTTTCTCATCGCCGGAGTTGCTACGGACGTTTCGTTGATGGGTATGAAGGGGCGGCAGCCAGTCATTCCGTTCGAGGAACGCCTGCAGATCGTCGCCGGGCTCCGGCTCGTCGACCGGGCGGTGGCCGACCAAGCTCAAGACAAGCGCCAGGCGTGGCGGCGTCACCGGTTCGATGTGCTGTTCAAAGGCGACGACTGGCGGGGCACCGTAAAGGCCTGCTGCTGGAACAGGAAATGGCAGAAGTCGGAGCCCGAGTAGTCTATTTCCCGTATACGGCGCGGACATCCTCGAGCACTCTGGGTGAGTTTCTTACGGCTTCGAATTCCGCGAGCCGAGCATGAGTGCCTCACCTGCCCGCACGCGCAGCCGGACCGCAGCGATCATCGTGGCCGCGCTGGCGGTGATCACGATCACGCTATTCATCTTCTTGTGGAACTCGGAATCTGGCGGTGGGACCGGCAGCGAGGAGCCTTTGAGTGAAGATCCCAGTTCCGATGAGACTGCCACAACCCCAGAACCTGATGACCCCGATGACACGCCAAGTCAACCGCCACCCCCGCTCGATATCGATGATCCCGAGGCCGGACCGGTCGGAGATGAGGACGAGGAAGTTGCACGAGCGTCGGAAACGGTGGAAGCGGTCGTGGATGTGACTACCCAGGTAGCACAGCGCGCTGATGGACAGATCGGTGGACTCGACGACATCGCTACCGGGTTCGTCCTCGGTGAGATCCAGGCACTGTCAGTGGAGCGGGAACACCTCGAGCTCACCCAAAATGGCCAGGCGCAGGTGATCAGCATTGAAGCAGTCTCCAGCGACCTCGATGCCGAGCAACCACAGATGGTGTTGTCGGTCTGCGTAGATGTGAGCGAGATTGAATTGGTCGACGGTGCAGGTAATTCCCAGAACGATCTGCTTTACGACCCTGGCCGACCAGTCAGACATCTTTATGGGGCCGAGTACGTAGACGACGTGTGGAAACTTAGCACACATGAGATTCCAGATGAACAAGACTGTCCAGACTCTGATGGGGAGTAATCGCTATGCGCTTCACTCCTGAGTCCATTCCTTTTGTCGGAACTACTTTCGTGCGCGCTGGGGGATTGGTGCCTGCCCGACGAAATCTCCTTATCATTGCCTACTGCGGTCTCGTCTTCGTGCTGGGCGTCATGCTGACGATTACGACGGCGCCCGTGCTGCACGCTCATGCAGACCAGATCGAGTTGCCGGATGGCGAAGAGGCGATCGAGCTGGCGAGAAGTGCAGATGAAGTCGGCCAGGCTGACGGCCAATCGTCATTTTCTGCAGCTGCTTCCTGCTGGGAGATCAAACAGAATTACCCGTCTTCTCCCGACGGCTTGTATTGGCTGGTGACCCCCACGTTGCAGGCACCCCAGGAATTTTACTGCGATATGACCACAGATGGTGGCGGATGGGTCCTAGTCGGCCGTGGCCGGGAAGGGTGGAAAGACTACTACCAGGGACTGAGACCTGCCCGAGTGACCTCGCCCGTGTCGGGCACTGGGGCCTTCGTCCCGGCGCAGCTGGAGGCCTGGACAGTCGATGGTCTGCTTGATGGGGGCAGAGTTGACGCCCTCGACGACGGAATCCGCCTGCGACGGGCCGCCAACGCTGCCGGCACGAGTTGGCAGGAAGCGCGGGTCACTGTGGACCGATGGGACGGTTGGGCCTGGACGTTCACCGGTGAACGCCCCGTGGTGAGTTACTCCTTCGACGGAGCTCAGGGCTCCGGTGGCCAGACCCGAAACTTCGGCAATAATCAGCAGTTCCAGCGGGTCAACACCGGTACTGCTCAACAGCATGGATGGGTATGGGGCTTCGCGTACGGCCCCCAGGTCCTGGGAACGAACTCCAGCACTACGCACCTCTACAGCACGAGTAATAACCAAGGGAATGCCCGTCCGTTTACGCAGGTCTATCTACGTCCGCAGTTGACGCTGGCAGACCTGGACTTCCCAGAGGTCCCTGCCGAGGGGACACCGGACCAAGAGCAGAGCGCGCTTGCAGAAACCGATGCGATGACCACGATCTGGGGAGTAACTGGTCTAGCGAACGGCAGCGACGGGGAACTGAACACTGAAGTCCAAGCGTTCGCAGAGGTGGACGGCCGGGTGTACGTCGGTGGGAACTTCCAGTACGTGCAGCGAAATGCGAACGGGCTCGATCGGGTCGAGCAACCATATCTAGCAGCTTTCGACGTCGAGACAGGGCAGTACATCGCCAGTTTCACACCCACCTTCAACAACCAAGTGAAAACCCTGCAGGCCCTACCTGACGGTCGGCTGGCGGTTGGCGGGCACTTTACCCAGATCAACGGTCAGGATCAGGCAGTGCTGGCGCTCGTGGATCCGATGACTGGTGAACTCGCCGGCGAACAGGTGCTCGTCGAGAACCGTAATACCGGCGGCAGCCGGCAAGTACGCAACCTCGATGTGCATGGTGACTTGCTCTATATCGCCGGTGGCTTTACCCACCTATCGGGGGCTTCAGCGTGGAACGGCGGTCGAGTCAACTGGGCCACAGGCGAAGCGGACGCTCAGTGGAACCCGGGAATGAACGGCACCTCGGTCGGACTCGATGCTTCGGAGTCCGGGGAGCGAACCTACTTCTCGGGCTATTTCCGGATGACCGGCTCCACCGAGACCATCAGCGCGAATGCACTGTCCACATCAACTGGAGCCAACCTCATCGAGCCGTTGTGGCAACCGACTATGAGTAGCCGTGGGCACAACAATAACTGGTGGCAGTTTGCCGTCGGCGAGGGGGGTGACCGGGTGTGGCTGGCTGGCTCCGAGCACAGCATGTTCAGTTATGACCGGGACACCTTCGAGCTGATGGAGGGCCATATCACTAAAGATGGTGGCGACTTCCAGTACATGCACCTCGATGGGGACGTCATGTACTCCGGATGCCACTGCGATCACTGGAACTACCAGAACGAATTCACGTGGCCCAACCTCGTAGGGCAGGCGACTCACGCCCACAAGATCGGACAACTCGGAGCCTATGACACGGTGACTGGTGACTTCCTTCCGGAATTCTCTCCGGTAGTCCAAGGCAGACGCGGATACGGGGTCTGGGCTTCGTTCACTGACTCCACCGGACGACTATGGATGGGTGGAGATTTCACCTCCTCAATCCGGGTCAACCAGGGCGCCAGCTTTCTCAACCAATGGTCGGGGGGCTTCATCCGGTTCGAACCCAGAGACACCTCCGCCCCAAGCACTCCCGGTGAGGTGAGTCTGACCGCCGAGGGAGACGGGGTTCGGCTGTCCTGGGAGGGAAGCAGTGATGACAGCGGTGAAGTGACATATGAGGTGCTCTTCGACAACCGAGTAGTTGCCATGACCGCCAGCACCACGATTCTGATGCCGCGAGTCGAGGGTCGCTACTTTGTGCGTGCGGTGGACTCTGCTGGAAACCGCTCCGCGAGCACACCAGAAGTGGTCATTGAGCCACCACCGGACAACTTGCTGACCTTCATACCGATGAGCGCCCAGTGGTCGTGGCAGTACGACAACGAAGTTTGGCCGCAGGGGTGGTCCGGGTCGAGTTTTGATGATTCGCAGTGGTCGGTGGGTGAGGCGCCGTTGGGTCGGGGGACTTCGTTGGTGAATACGAACATCATGGAATCGGTAGTAGCACCGGTGCCGTTGAGTGCTCAGTTCCGGCATGTGTTTGAGGTGGAGGATCCTGCGTCGGTGGTTGATGGGGTGATTACCACTCGTGCTGATGATGGTGTGGTGGTCTTCGTCAACGGGGTCGAG
>Ga0079225_10001440_pt1 | contig 13328 bp, 12 predicted proteins | sample Poulit2012_FD_76344 | JGI IMG/M metagenome (GOLD analysis project Ga0079225, IMG submission 76344) | Agricultural soil microbial communities from Georgia to study Nitrogen management - Poultry litter 2012 | ecosystem: Environmental > Terrestrial > Soil > Agricultural land | place: USA: Georgia...
CCACTGAAAATACTTAAATATCTCCTACGTTTTTGTATTCCTTAAAACATTATCCTTATATCTTTGTATTAATAAGGAAGTACTTGAAAATAACTATGGAAATACAAACAATTGATCGACGAACAGTTTCATATTTTGGAAATCTTTCTAATCAAATTACTTATCATCAACAAAATTTGAGCAAATATCTTCAGGCAGATTTATCACTTGACAATTTTGGAAAGCAGATAGAACTGAAAAGAAAAGCTTACCCTTTAGAGAATAGACAAGTTTTGTATGAAGTGTTAACTGCGCAACTGTCTCCTTATTTTACTTATGAAAAAGTTCGGCAAAATGTAGAGTTATTAAAGGAAGAAAATACATTTACAATCACTGCAGGACATCAATTGAATTTGTTCGGTGGTCCACTTTACACTTTGTACAAGATTTTTGATGCGATAAAATTAGCTGAGCTCTTGAAAGAGCAGTATCCTCATGAAAATTTTGTCCCTGTATTTTGGATGGCCACAGAAGATCATGATTTTGAAGAAGTTAATCACATCCATTTATTTGGAGATAAGCTCTCATGGGAAACTGAACAAAAGGGACCTGTAGGAAGGTTTTCATTAGAAGGTATACAAGATTTTAAATCGTCGGTTTTAGAGAAATTTCAAAACAATCAAGATTTTTATGAATATTTAAATCGCTTTTATAAAGAAGGAAATTTGTCATCGGCAACCACAGAATTTTTGATGGATTTAGTGGGAGATTATGGAATTGTTATCCTCGACGCTGATCAAAAAGAATTAAAATCTTTGTTTTCTCCATATATAAAGAAGGAGCTTGAAACGCAGTTCTCAGAAAAGGAAATTGCTAAAACAACGGCATCACTCGAAGCGGATGATTTTCACGGGCAAGCTTTTGCTAGACCCATTAATTTATTTTATATACAAGATCAATTAAGAGAAAGAATTATCCCGCTTAACGACAATGAGTTTGAAATTCATGGTGAAAAGTGGACAAAAGAAAAACTCATAACAGAGTTGGAGAATCATCCTGAAAGATTTTCACCAAATGTTGTGTTTCGTCCCTTGTATCAAGAAACTATCCTGCCCAATCTTTGCTATTTAGGAGGAGGTGGAGAAATGGCGTATTGGTTGCAATTAAAAGGTATGTTTGAGCAAACAGAAGTGCCATTTCCTTTGCTTAAAGTAAGAAATTCTATTCAATGGATAGATAGAATTACTTCCAAAAGAATACAGAAATTAGACTTAAAATATACTGATATTTTTTCGCCTATAGATGAGGTGAAAAAGCAATTTGTTTTTGATAATGCTGAAGAAGAATTAGATTTTACAGACTTAGATAAAGCAGAAAGTCAACTTTTAGAAGTGCTTGAAAATTCAATTGTGGCTGTAGATTCTGGTTTGTCTGGTTATGCGAAAAGCGAAACTATCAAAATTGAAAAACAATTGACTCAAATACGGCAACGTCTAATTCGTCAACAAAAGAAAAAACACGAAGATGCAATGGGACAAATTGATGGAATTTACGAAAAAATGTTCCCTGAAAATGGCTTGCAAGAAAGGTATGATAATGTTATTCCTTTTATTGCAAAGTTTGGAACAAAAGAATATGTTCAACAAATTTATAACGCAATTTCTCCACTCCAGGGTGACTTAATCCTTGTGATTGAAGGAGAGTAATAGCTTTATTCTTTGAGCTTTAAATCCAATACCATTTCGTGGTCCCAATCGTAACATTCAGTGTCGCCATCTGTACAATAGCTTGTGGTTAGTTTGTCGCCATCCACAACAATTACCGTGTCTCCATCTACTACATATTTAGCAGTAGCAGAGTAAATTATTCCGACAGGTACTAAATAAACTACTTCGGTAGACAAGGTAGGGAGTACCTCTAAAATTTCACCTTTGTCAATATTTCCTTTATAGAATGTGACCTCCGTCGGTACGTTGTTTTTGGGTTGAGTAAGTTCAAGCTTTACGTATAGTTCACCTGGTTCTTGTGTATAACAGATTACATTCGCACTACACTCACCCGTACTAGATTTACTTTTTTTACTACACGAAAAAGTAAAGGAAATGAGTAGCACGGAAAAAATTGTGATTAAAAAAGACTGTCTCATATTTGTTTTAGTTTTTATCTTCAGTATTTAAGTATAAGCTTAGTTTGATGTTTGCCATATGCGGATTTTCAAAAGCACTCTTAGATCTGTAAATATATCCTACAGACAAACGTGATACTTTAGAGAATTGCCAAGAAATACCAGCATTAGGTTGGAATGCAAAACCAGTGTTTTGTTTTAAAGTAAAACCTCTATAATTGTCCCAAGCATACGCAGATTTAAGCCCTAAATAAACACCTAGTTTGTTGTAATTTAAAAATTGGAGAAAGTAGAAACGCTTTTCTAAGTCGATACTAAATTGAATGGCCTTGTGTCTTACTTGATAGTAGAGATGGTCATCAATTTCAATCCTTCCACGGTTGTAAAAGGGACGAAAGGCACCATTAAATGTAATACTGAAATCATAACCTAACTCTTCATAACCTATTCCAAAGTCAAGCATAAAATCTTGATGATTGAATAGTGTTCCCACACTAAAACCAGCTGAAGGCTGTAGGTAGCTTCCAGCAAATGGGTTTAAGGCAATAGGTTGAGCAAAAGTACTTTTAGGGGATAAAAATAAAAAACTACTAAATAATAAACTCACAATTAAGGAGTATGCTTTATTAAATTTCATAATGATAAATTTGTGACGAAGATAAGATAAATTATTATTTGTTCTCGTTAACGCTTTGAGAATAAGTCTTTAACTTTACTTTGTGTTTTGAATTTTTCATTTTTCCTTTCAATTTTCTAATTTTCATCATTGTAATGTTGGGTTATTTTCTTAATTTTTTAACTATCTTTTGAAAAACTATAATTTAAACAAATAGAATGCCAAACTCAAGCACCGCGATTAAAACGATAAAGTTCAGCTTGTTAAGCAGTGTTTTGCTTGCTATAATTAAAGGTTTAGCAGGTTTTTTTGGCAATTCTTACGCCTTGATTGCCGATGCTATTGAATCCTTAGCGGATGTCCTTTCTTCAGTTTTAGTTTTTTTCGGATTAAAATATGCGCAACGTCCACCAGATGAAAACCATCCATACGGTCATGGACGAATAGAGCCTTTGGTTACTTTTGTAGTGGTCGGTTTTCTCGTTTTGGCCGCTTTTGCAATCACATATCAAGCGATATATAATATTCTTCATCCTAAAGGTGCTCCTGAAGCTTGGACTTTATATATTTTAGGTGGAATTATTCTTTGGAAAGAAGCTTCGTTTCGCTATGTTATCAATAAAAGTAAAGAAACAGGAAGTTCTTCTTTAAAAGCAGATGCTTGGAATCACCGTAGCGACGCAATTACTTCTATTGCAGGATTTATCGGAATTAGTATCGCTGTGGTGTTTGGAGAGGGCTATGAGGCTGCAGACGATTGGGCTGCTTTAGTGGCAGCGGCTTTTATTTTATACAATAGTTACTTGATATTTCGCCCTGCTTTAGGAGAGATTATGGATGAGCATGCGTATGATGATTTGATAGATGAAATCCGAAAAGTAGCTGTACAAGTGGATGGTATTTTATATACTGAAAAGTGCTTTGTTCGAAAAGTAGGAATGATTTATCATGTAGATATTCATGCTTCAGTAGATGGAGACTTAACCGTTACAGAAGGGCATGAAATAGCTCATCAACTAAAAGATAAATTAAAAGAAGAGTTCCCGCAGTTGGGGAATGTCCTTGTTCACATTGAACCTGGATGTAGCACATCATAACTTTTATGTAAGTTTAATTTTTATCACATCATTGATGTTTGTAGTGAAGCAAGGGGAAAGTTTTTCTTGTTTCATTTTCCATTGTCTTCCTAAAGATTGACTAGCGAATTTAATTTTGTTGTTCCCGTAGCTCGCATTCAATTTGTCAATCACGCGCATGAGCGGTTGATGCATAGGGTTTGAATTGTTAAATAACAAGAGTTGGGCTTCATTGTCAGGGGTTAATCCCATGACGATTACACCTGCTTTTTTATAGTGATAGCCGCTTTTAAATATGGCTTGTAAGCCCTTTTGCGCATAGCGATTAAGCTCTATTGTTGAGTGGGTCGGAAAGTCTGTTTTTATTACAATTTTATTTGAATATTGAGGCAGGTCTTTTCTGAAAGGACTGGTTCTGAGAAATACCATAATCATACTGCAATGACTGTTTTGTCTTCTCAATTTCTCTGCACAAGAAGCTGTGAATGTGGTGATTCTTTCCGAAACTTCTTCATAACTTGTCAAAGGCTTTGCAAAAGAACGTGTTGTGGCTATCGTCTTCTTCTCTTTTCTATCCTCTAAGCCTAATATGGGCTTTCCTTCTAATTCATGTTTTAATCTTAAACCCACAACACTCATTTCTTTGCGTACAAAATCATCCGTTAAACATGTAAATTGATATGCAGTATGAATGTTTATGGTCTTCAATCGCTTGGCATATCTTCTGCCTATTCCCCAAACATCTTCAATTTTTGTCCATTTTAAAGCTTTAATCCTTTTTTCGTCTGTATCTATTGAGTAGACGCTATTTGTATGTGTAGGAAATTTCTTGGCAATGTTTGCTGCTATTTTAGTTAATGCTTTGGTGGGCGCAAAGCCAATACTAACAGGAATTCCCGTTCCTTTGGTGACTGTGCGCTTCATTTTTAAGCCCAATTCGTTTAAATCAAAGAGCTCAAATCCTTTAAACCTTAAAAAAGCTTCGTCAATACTGTATATTTCAATTTCTGGGGTAAACGTAGATAAAATGTTCATTACTCGATTGCTCATATCTCCATAAAGCGCAAAATTCGAAGAGTAAACAAAAACATTGTTTTTTTCAAAAATAGTTTTGTATTTGAAAGCAGGTGCTCCCATGGGAATACCTAATGCTTTGGCTTCGTTTGAACGTGCAATAACGCAACCGTCATTATTTGAAAGTATGACGATGGGTTTTCCGATTAATTTGGGTTCAAATGCTCTTTGACAAGAAGCATAAAAGTTGTTGCAATCCACTAAAGCGAACATTTTGAATGAATTTTAAAATGATTTTATACTGTGAATAACAATTCCCCAAATGATAAACTCATTTTCTGGAGTTACTTGTATGGGTTTGTAGTCTTCGTTTTCAGCGATTAGCCAGACTTGGTTCTTCTCAATTTTTATTCTTTTCACTGTAAACTCACCATCAATTTGACAGATTGCAATTTTATTATTCTGAGGTTCCAGACTTCTATCTATCACCAACAAGTCGCCGTTATTAATTCCTGCGTTTTTCATTGAATTACCTTTGACTTTCGCAAAGAATGTGGTGTCTTTATTCTTGATTAATACTTTGTTTAAATCAATAGATAACTCAATAAAATCCTCTGCAGGCGATGGAAATCCGGCACTAATCCCTGTGTCCACAAAAGGCAACCAAAGATGGGTTCTAAAATCCGCCGAATAGAACTCAAGCGTATGACTATTGTATAGGTTCGTTAACTTCATTTCTGCTTATTTTATCACTACAAAATTAAGCAATGAAACGGTAGAAGAGCAATAAATTGACTAAATATTATTCAACAATTTGATTAATATTTAATCAGCAAGAAGTTATGTGATATAATTTGAGTGTTTTTAACGAATATTAATTTTTTGAACATGAGTAAATATTTATTTTCCCTACTAATCTTTTCATTCTATACTTTAGCTAATTCTCAAATTACTACTGAACTAATTTCGGATAAAAAAGACGATATCTTGTTAAAGAGCAATGAAAGTATTTCTTTTTTTATTAATCATGTTCACCCAGTAGACACTACATCGCTTACTTACATAAATAATATTATCCTTTTAGAATCAAAAAAGTATTTAAAAGAGCTTGGCTCAGATGAATATATTACTATTACATGGATGACGGACAACTTCTATTACTCAAGTGTGTTGGAAACAGCGGTTATTCTCAATCAACTTATTTTAAAAATTAAATTGATTGAAAAAGAGTCTTTAGCGTTATTGTTAAGTAAAACTCCTTCAGGTTATTAAAACTTGGAAAAGCGAAGGAGAATGATAAAATAAAAAAACCCTTGAAGAAAACTTCAAGGGTTTTTAATTGAGTTGAATTTTAAATTGCGGTCCGGACGAGACTCGAACTCGCGACCCCCTGCGTGACAGGCAGGTATTCTAACCAACTGAACTACCGGACCAAAATTTATTTTCTTCGTTTGAAGATGCTAACAACAGTTAGCGACAACTTTCGTTGTTAAATTTTGTATTGTTCAAAGCAACCGCAATTTTTTTCTCTTACTTTCGTAAAGTCTTAGGACATTTCCTAAGCGTGTGCAAATATATATAATACATTTGAATTAGTAACAACTTTTATTAAAAAAAATAAACTTTTTTTATTCATTTTTTAATAAGGCTGATTTCCAAACGCTTATAATTGCCAAAATCAAAGCTAAAAAGCAACCTTTTATTTCAGTTCTTCATAATCCACGTCTTCAGCCTCTAATTCACCTTTCACAATACGTACTTTTCCTTTTTGACGCTTACTCAACTCCTTGGCTTTTGCTTGAGCATCTCGTTGGGCTTGAAGGCGCCTTTCTTCGGATAAATTTCGTTTTGCTACCATGATTCGACCAATAAAACGTAAAATCACAAAGACAGCAATGACTATCAATATCGTTCTAACTACCCCCCAAATACTAAGTAAAATCATATTACCTTGATAAATATAGGTTTCGCTCGTTAAATATTTTCAAAAAGAAAGGATCTCTTAAATCTTTAATAAACTGAATTGCTTCTCCAGTTGATTTCATTTCAGGTCCTAATTCTTTATTTACTTCAGGAAACTTGTTAAACGAAAACACAGGGATTTTGATAGCATAACCTTCTTTTCTTGGCTTAAAGTTAAAGTCAGTTACTTTATTGGCTCCTAACATTACTTTTGTGGCATAGTTTACATACGGTTCATTATACGCCTTAGCAATAAATGGAACTGTTCTTGAAGCTCTTGGATTGGCTTCTATTACATATACTTTGTCTTCTTGAATTACAAACTGTATGTTAATTAACCCAACTGTTTTTAGTGCGACAGCAATTTTTCTTGTAATGTCTTCTATTTGCTGGATAATTAAATCCCCTAAATTATAAGGTGGCAATACTGCATACGAATCACCAGAGTGAATTCCGGCAGGTTCGATGTGTTGCATAATTCCAATGATGTATACATTTTCTCCATCACAAATTGCATCGGCTTCAGCTTCTATGGCTCCCCCTAAAAAGCGATCTAAAAGAATTTGGTTGTTTGGTAATTCATGTAAAATATCAACTACGTGATGCTCTAACTCTTCTTTGCTAATTACAATTTTCATTTTTTGTCCTCCTAATACATAGGAAGGGCGAACGAGTATAGGAAATCCTAACTCGTCAGCTAGCTCTAAAGCTTGTTCTGCATTTTCTACTACTCCAAACTCAGGATAAGGTACGCCATTTTCTTTTAACAATTTAGAAAAACGTCCTCTGTCTTCAGCTAAATCAACTGCGTCAAAGCTTGTCCCCAATATTTTAATACCGTATTTCTCTAACTTTTCTGCTAGTTTTAATGCCGTTTGTCCACCCAACTGTACAATTACCCCTTCAGGTTTTTCGTGTTTGATGATGTCGTAAATATGTTCCCAAAAAACAGGTTCAAAGTACAACTTATCAGCGGTGTCAAAATCTGTAGAAACTGTTTCTGGGTTACAGTTAATCATAATGGTTTCATATCCTGCTTCTTTTGCTCCAATCACCCCGTGTACACAGGAATAATCGAATTCAATTCCTTGACCAATTCTGTTGGGGCCTGAACCTAAAATGATCACCTTCTTTTTGTCGCTTCTTTCACTCTCATTTTCTTCTTCAAATGTAGAGTAGAAGTAAGGAGTTTGTGCAGGAAACTCAGCAGAGCATGTATCTACCAGTTTAAACACACGATTGATGTTTAATTCTTCTCGTTTAGCATAAACTTCTGATTCTAAACAACGGAGTAAGTGCCCAATTTGACGGTCTGCATATCCTTTTTGCTTCGCCTCTAAAAGAAGTTCTCTTGGAATGTTGTCTAAACGATATTGCTCTATTTTTCGTTCTAACTTAATTAAATCTTCGATTTGTGTTAAGTACCACTTATCGATTTTGGTTTTTTCTTGAATGGTTTTGAATGGAATTCCCAACTTCATGGCATCATAGATGTGGAACAATCTGTCCCAACTTGGATTTTCTAAACTTTCAAGAATTTTACGTTGGTCAGTGAGTTCCTTGCCGTCAGCGCCCAATCCATTTCTTCCTACTTCAAGGGATTGACAAGCTTTTTGCAAAGCTTCTTGAAAACAACGACCGATTCCCATTACTTCTCCTACAGCTTTCATTTGAAGTCCTAACTTAGGGTCAGCTCCAACGAATTTACTGAAGTTCCATCGTGGAATTTTAACTATTACATAGTCTAAAGAGGGTTCAAATAATGCGGAAGTGGTTTGCGTAATTTGATTTTTTAACTCATCTAAATTGTACCCAATTGCCAATTTTGTAGCAATTTTTGCAATAGGATATCCTGTAGCTTTAGAAGCTAACGCTGAAGATCGAGAAACACGAGGGTTAATCTCAATGGCTACAATATCTTCTTTTTCATCGGGCGAAACAGCAAACTGCACATTACATGCACCTGCAAAATTACCTACCGAGCGCAACATTTTTATCGCCATGTCACGCATGCGCTGAAAAGTTTTGTCTGATAAGGTCATTGCTGGAGCAACTGTAATTGAATCTCCAGTGTGAATTCCCATAGGGTCGAAGTTCTCAATTGAACATATCACAATGACGTTGTCGTTGTTGTCTCTGATTAGCTCTAACTCATATTCTTTCCAACCTAACAAGGCTTTGTCAATCATCACTTCGTGAATTGGCGAAGCATGAAGTCCTCTATCTAATAATTTGTCAAATTCTTTTTCATCGTGAACAATACCTGCACCAGCACCTCCAAGGGTGAATGAAGAACGGATACATACAGGGAATCCAAACTCTTGGGCTACTCGTTTTCCTTCTAAGAAAGATTTAGCAGTTTGTTGTGGTGCCATTGGGATGTCTATTTGACCCATCAACTCCCTAAAGTCTTCTCTGTCTTCTGTGACTTCTATTGCAGCAATGTCCACACCTAACAATTTAACCCCATATTCTTCCCAAAGTCCAAGATGATGACATTCAATGGCTAAATTTAATGCCGTTTGTCCTCCCATTGTAGCTAATACCCCATCAATGTTTGGATGAATTGCTAAAATTTCTCTGATACTGTCGGCGGTAAGTGGTTTTAAGTAAATGTTGTCTGCAACTACATTGTCTGTCATGATGGTCGCTGGATTGGAATTGATTAAGGTTACTTCAATTCCTTCTTCTCGTAGCGATCGTGCAGCTTGGGAACCTGAGTAATCAAATTCACATGCTTGACCGATTACAATGGGACCACTTCCAATTATTAATACAGATTTAATTTCTTCGTTTCTTGGCATTCCAATTTTATTTTTGCTTTGTGTAGAAAAGCGTGTTTAAATTGGCTACAAAATTAATCCATTTTTAGTATTTTTATAGGCATACCTAATAAATATTATAAGCAATTTTAAATTTTATTTTTTTAAAAGGTTAAGTTGCCTTTTTAAGTAGGAAACGAAGATGGATTAATATGTCGGAAAATGTAAAAATAGTTAGGCTTGATGATTATCAACTCGCATACGAAGTGTATGGGGATGGAGATACAAATATTCTCTGTTTTCATGGGAACTCTAGAAGCGCTGAAGACTTTAAATTTCTTGCAAGACCGAATCGAAAAGTAATTTCAATTCATCTTTTTTTACATCAATATTCTACTTTCTCTGCTCATCGAATTGAGGATGGTTCAGTCCATTTAGATGATGTTGAAAAATTGTTAAGAAAAATTTTAGAGAATGAAAAAGTGGAGCAATTTCACTGGTGCGCCTATTCACAAGGAGGATTATTTTCTTTAAGCCTCTTTCCTCTTTTTGCTGCACACGTAAAAAGCTTTTATTTAATTGCTCCTGATGGACTAAATAATAATAGCTTTTACAGTAGAACCCAACATCAACGCTGGGCACAAAAACTTTTTAAACGTTGGGTTAAAAAGCCTCATGAACTGGAAAATGTCATCAAATTTCTTGTTAAAATAAAGGTGCTTCATCCCAAAATGATAGAATTTATTGAGTTTTATACTTCCGATACTAAAGTTTTGAAAATGGCGCACGACACCTGGAAAGGTTTTAGAAATATTCGGCCTGACTATCAGAAAATTAAAGAAACTCTGGATCATTTCCCCGATATCCGATTCAATTTAATCATTGGACAGTTTGATAAAATTATCACGGTTAAAAGTGCTCAACGATTCCTGAAGAAAATAGGGAAAGATGATAGACTCTTAATTATTCCACACGGACACAATGTGTTTAAACTTGAAATACAGAAAGAACTGTTTTATATTCTTGAAATGAAGTAGAAAATTCTTTACTCTTCAAGTAGTTGCACCCAAATTGCATCTTTTGTTTGAGCAGAAATTTTATATTTGTCGTCTATGCTAAAACCAAATATACCAAGCACTTTATTTTCTTCATCAACTAATACCTGAACTTTCTTTTTGTGATGCGACAATACCTTTCGATCTCGTAAAAATTTCCCTACGGTTTTTTCTCCTTTCATTCCGAAAGGTGTGAATTTGTCACCTTTTTGCCATGGACGAAATGTTAAACTTCCTTTGACTTTTTCTGAATCTAAGTGTAAGCCTCTTGTTTTTAACTGAACTTTTTGAATAGGCACTTTCTTAATTTCTAAACGGTATTTTTTGGGTTTTTCCTCTTTTACAAAATGAAGTTCATTTCCTTCGTTCCAAACTTTCACTTGATCGTTTCCAAGGTATTTCCCTTTTTTCGATTGACATAACCGATTGACTTCTTTTTCATCATATTCACCTAATCCATGAGCTGACAAAAGCGATTGCCTATACCAAATAGGGTAGGATTCCCATGATGAAATAGCGATGACGGAAGGAGTTGGAAGTGTGTTTATCCATTTGTTAAGCTCTTGAAAATGGTGAACAAGCGGAACTACTTTTTCTAAAGGAAAATTTTGTGACTCAAGCCAAGGTAAAACTTCATTTCTATACCAATTACGCTTGTAATCATTTGATAGATTAGTTTGATCTTCCCGCCAAGTCCAATTATTTTTTTGTGCTAGTTCTAGAATTTCTGTTTTTGAATATGATAATAAAGGACGCACATAATGATTCCTGAGTAAAGGAATGGAAGCAAGTGCTTTAAAACTTCCCCCTCGACTTAATTGAAGAAAGAAGGTCTCAATTTGATCATCGTAGTGATGTGCCAATAAAACAAAACAATTTTCTTTTTCAATTATTTCGTCGAACCAATTGTAACGGAGTTCACGAGCGGCTAATTGTGTGTTTAATTTATTTTTTAAGGCATATCCTGTGGTGTCAAAAGTTTGTACACGAATAGGAATGCCTAGTTTTTGCGCCAAATTTCTCACCCATGTTTCATCTTTATTTGATTCATCTCCGCGAAGTTGAAAATTGCAGTGCAGAATTCCAAATGAAATGCCTTGTGTATGTAGTAAATGCGCCAAGACTACTGAATCTAGTCCGCCGCTACAAGCTAGCCAATATTTTATTTTTTTAGACATTGTTTAACGTGTCTTGTAAAACTTTTAATTTAATTAAACACTCATTGTATTCATCTTCAGGTGAAGACTGCAAAGTGATTCCACCACCTACAGGGCACATAATGTTTTCTCGTTCATTATCATACAAAATACTTCGAATGACTACATTGAAATCAAAATCTCCATTCGGTTTTATATAACCAATCGTTCCAGAGTATAATCCCCGATCGAAGTTTTCGTATTTGTTCAATAACTCGAGGGCTTTTACTTTAGGAAAACCTACCATACTTCCCATAGGGAATACTGCGTTGAGTAATGTTCCGAAAGTAATGTCAGATGGAAGCTCTGCGGAAATTGTTGAAATTAATTGATGCACAGTTTCGAAAGTGTGAACCTGAAAAAAGGACTCTACATCTATCGAATTTCGATAAGCAATTTGAGCCAATTCGTCTTTTATCCCTTGAACGACTAAGGTGTTTTCTTCTCTTTCTTTTTGACTTGAGATTAACTCTTCTTTAAATCTATTATCTTCACTTTTTGTTGTTCCTCTTCTAGCCGTTCCTTTAATGGGTTGTGTGATTAATTTATTCCCTTCTTTTTTAATAAATCGTTCTGGACTAGCAGATAATACATATTTTTCATCCCACTGTAAAAAACAAGAAAATGGTGACTTACTTCTCTTGTTTAAATGAAAATAGGTTGTTTTGGGATTTATTTTATGTTGAGCTGCATAAAACGTTTGACAAAATACAGCTACGCAAACATCTTCATTTTTCATAGCTGTCTGCAAAGCGTGTATTCTTGATAAATACTCCGACTTTGAGAGTTGACTTTGAAGTCGGATTTTGTTATTATTTTCTTTTTTTGAATGGTTTAGAAAATCCTCTATTTTCCTTGAAGAATAGCTGTCTTTGTTGCCTTTTAAATAAGTAAGTGTTCCTTTTTCATCAATCTCAACCACATATCGAGGAACGAAAAAGCCAATCGTAGGAAAGTCTATTTTTTCTGATGGATTAGCTTGTGAATTTCGGGAAGGGTAGGACATAAATCCCACTCGATATTCTTTTTCATTTTGATTTAAATATGCATCTAAAGCTGCCGTATCATCTCCTTCAAAATAAGAGATTGCATCAAAAGCGAGTAAGGTGAAGTCTTTGTTGTTGGTGAAATATGTGAAAATGTTCTTCATTCGAAGATTAATTATTTATTTTTATATTCAAAATACTAAAGTAATAAATAAAAAGATGAAGAAACTCAACTGGATCTTGTTAGTCGCATTGATTTTTACATTCCATAACTTTTCTTTTGCGCAGAAAGAGAAAGAAATTAAAGTTAAAATCTCTGGAGGTAAGCTATATGGAACGTTGCTCACCCCAAAATCTCCTAAAAATGCGCCAATAGTGATTCTTATTCCTGGTTCAGGAGCTACAGATCGTAATGGAAACAGCATGATGATGCAACCCAATTCGTATCGTTTTTTGGCAGAAGAATTAGTTGAAAATGGCATTGGAAGCTTGAGGTATGACAAGGCTTTTATTGGAAAGAGTGAAAATTCATTGGAAGAAAAAGACATTGATTTTAG
>Ga0079225_10001441_pt1 | contig 13328 bp, 10 predicted proteins | sample Poulit2012_FD_76344 | JGI IMG/M metagenome (GOLD analysis project Ga0079225, IMG submission 76344) | Agricultural soil microbial communities from Georgia to study Nitrogen management - Poultry litter 2012 | ecosystem: Environmental > Terrestrial > Soil > Agricultural land | place: USA: Georgia...
CAAGCGAGATTTCACGAAAGTTTGTCATTCATCCAACCCTTGCGTGACAGACAGAACAAGATTCCCGAAAGCTTGTCGTTCATCAACATCTTGCGTGACAGACAAGCGAGATTTCACGAAAGTCTGTCATTCATCCAGTGCTTAATTAGCGATTTTTGCTGTTTTCTAGGATTCATAAATCTCTAGTGGAATTGATCGTAAGCTTTACGTAATTTTTGTTAATGTATCGTAAGTTCGCCTGTTTGAAATCGGTTTTACCACTTTATTAATGTATCGTAATCAAGATTTCAATAGCATTTAGGGTCGTTCTCTTATTTATAAGCAATTTCGATCGTTACTATTGTAAAAATTTCTTTATTTACGTAGGAATTAAGGAACATAGAACTTTCTATCTTTTAAATGATAGGGAGCTATATTATTTTCCCTAAATTGATTGATAATTCACAGAGAAGTATTTTAATATATTCATTTTTCTTTGCTGATCACTTGATTGCGTCCATTAGATTTAGCTTCATAGAGTGCTTGGTCAGCTAATTGAATGAGGTCTTCTTTTATATTGTTTTTATTCGGTGTCATTGTTGCTATGCCTAGACTAATTGTCATAACTAAATTTGGATTGTCCTTTGAACGGCGGATTTGTAATTGTTTGACTTGATATCGTATATCTTCGGCTGTTTTTTCTGCATTTTCAAGGGTGGTTTTGGGCATTGCTATAACGAATTCTTCCCCGCCATACCGAGCGATAAAATAGCCTTCCTTTTCAAATAATGATTTCATGACACCTGCTACTTGAATCAAGCAACTATCTCCTGTTAAGTGACCAAATTGATCATTAATATGTTTAAAATAATCGATATCAGCAAAAATTAATGATATGGGTGTATGTTGTTCTAGCGCTTTTTGCCATTGCTCGGAAAGATAAGTTTCAAAATAGCGTCGATTGGCCAGTCCTGTTAAATCATCTGTATTTGATAAGTTTTTTAAAGTATATTTATTTTCATGAATGGCTCGCACCATTTCATTAAAACTGTTGATTACTAGTTTAACTTCCTTAGGGCTTGATTTATAATTTTTTAAATTGATTTGAGTTTTGTATTGGCCCTTTTTAACCCGTTTAATGGCTTGGACGATTGAAACAAAGGGTCTTAACAATTGTTGTGAGATCGGTATAACAAGTACAGCTGCAATAATTATAATGAAAACACCTATCAAAACCATCAAGGAAACAATTTGTGTATGGGGATCTAAAATTTCCCTTTGTTGAATTTGATTAACTATATAATAACGTCCAGAGAATAACTCTGTTACGACTGCTAGGGTTTCCATACCTGTTTCATCTTTATAAGTAATCATACTTTGGTCATTTTGTTGAAGGGAATTAAATAATTCGTCCGGAATTGTTTTGTTATTGACTATAGATTCTTTAGTCTCATTGGAAACGTGTGAAATAATCTCTCCTTCTTGATCGATTATTAATACTTCGGCTGTATCTCCTTTGATAGATTCCCTTAGAAGTTCTTTAAGGATATCGAGCCTAACAGCTCCAAATATTAGACCTTGAAATTCATCTTTATTTGAAAAAATTGGACTTGAAAAAATAATCGTTTGTTGGCCACTTGATTTGGCAGTAACAATGTCATGTATATAGTCCTCTCCCTTGAGTCCCGCTTGAAAATATGTGCGGTCTCTTAGACTAATCGTACTATTTTCCATTACAATATTCTCTGTTGCTGTGTCAATTTTGACAAATCCATTCTTATCCAGAAAAACAAGTGATCCTAGTTGTTCGAGATGATTATGATAAAATTTTAAACGACTTGCCATTGTATCAATGTTTAATTCTTTAGCAGCGGAAGATTTTGCAAACAGACGAATTTCTGCTGCCCGGTCTTCTGACCAATTCGTTAATATGTTTAACTGATTTTGTAAACTGTAGACCAAATAGTTTTCGGCATCTTTCAGACGTTTGTTTTTATCCATGACAACAAACATTGCAACATATAAACAACTCATAGAGAAAATTATTATAAATATCCAAAAGAAAAATCTGCTCATTATTCCGTTCAAACGAAATAATTGATGGATTTTGTAAAACATCGATTCACTTCCTGTAAATTGATTCTTGGTGACAGACAATAAATGTTCGTTTTAAGATTTTAAAGTAATTAGATTTAATTCATAAATTGACAATCAAGTAATGGTTTATTTTTATTCCTTACAATTAGGAACGTGTAAAGTAATTTTTGTCCCATTGTTTTTGCTTGACGTAATATTAAAGGTTCCGTTAAGTAATTCAGTTCTTTCTTTCATGCTATATAGACCTATTCCTTGATTATCTAAATAGAGTTTTTTAAAGTGTTCCGTTACATTAAAGCCCGAACCATTATCATGAATGGATAAAGTTACTGATTCATCAGATAAGTGAAGTTTTACATGAACTTCCGTTGCCTGTGCATGTTTAATCACATTAGTAAGGGCTTCTTGACAAATGCGATATAATTGGGTTTCTATTTCAGGGTTCAAACGAACATTCTTTTCATTATAAGTAAAATTCACCTTGATTGAATGGTTTTCCTGAAAATGTTTAATATACGATTTTAATGTGGGAATAAAACCAAATTCATCCAAAACTACTGGGCGTAATGTATGGGAAATCCGACGAATGTCATTCATTAATAGTTGGACGATTTCTACAGTGTTTTCTAAATGTTTTGTAACAGGCGGTTCGACCTTTGTAAGCAAAAACTCTAATTTCACTAATATACTATACAAGGACTGACCAATGCCATCATGTAAATCCCGAGCAATTTTTCCACGTTCCTCCTCATGAGCCTGCAAAATACGTTGAGCTTGTTTTTTCTCAAATTGGAGAAGCTTTTGTTGGGCTTTTTCGTATTTATTTTTAACCCTTTCCTTTTCTGATTCCTTTTGACTAAGGGACTGTCTAATCGATAAATAAAAACCGATAAAACTATATATCGTTAGGATAAAAGCGATAAATTGAAAGGAAACAATCCAACGGCGAAATGTCTTGTTTTTTTGTAATTGTTCACCAAGATACGCTTCCAAGTGATCTATCTCTCTTTCATAAAATTGAAAGCTCATATCTATCGTATGTTCTGACCAATCAATCATTTTTTCGAGGCTTGTCGTACTTAAATCAAATTCTGATTCAATATAATTTACAAAGTCGATTAATTCATTAATAATTGATGGGTCTTGATAACCGATATATTTCTTATAATTCGTATCTGCCGACAACATAACTTTTCGGCTAAGCTTTAGTTCGTCAATTAAATTTTTTATCGTTGACGTCGAGTATAGTATTAGCTTGTTTTCTTCTACATTTATAAACGGATAAGAATTTTGACAAATCATTTGTATTTGACTAAGTTGTTCAATAATTTGGGGCATTATCTTGACAATGATATGAATTAAGTTGTACGTATACTTGTCATTCGATAAATTTAAATGATAATCAATGGCGATCAGTTGTAATTGCTCAAGCAAATAGGTTTGATATTCATTATATGTTTGCGATAAATTTTCTAAGCTGTTTGCCCGTGTGATGGCTGTCCACTGCTCTTCTAAATGTTCGATATAGTTAGGTGAATGTAATGACTGCGTAAGTTGTTTATCGTAATCTTTAATTCGGTCAAACTGATCTTCTACTGATTTAGCTAGCATTTCTAGAGACGGAGAAATATTAGAATAATCCCGGTGCACAAGCATTGCCTCGTACCGATATTGTTCCGAATCTCGTAAAAGTTCCTTAATGAAATAATTGTAGCGAGCTCCTTGAAAGCGTTTTTCTAAAACTTGTAAATGATTATTAAAATTCACAAGAAAAACTAATGTTAAGACAATAATTGGAATGCCTAAAACAATTCCTATAAAGCTAAATTTTTGTGTCTCATTTAAATTTTTAAACACTTTAATAATCGGTACAAAAATGCGCAAGATTATATTCCCACCCATATTCCCATTAGTTTTTAATGTAAACGTTTAACCCATATTTTATTTTAATATTTTTTAAGAAAATAATCATATAAAATATATTTGACGGGGGAGACAATTTAAAGAAAAATATTGTAACTTATTAGATCTTTGAAGTCCTCCCCCGAAATATAATCATATAAAAAACTAATTTTTAATCAAAGTTTAAATTGTTCGATAAGTTTATTTAATTCTTCGGCTAATTTGGCAAGTTCCTCAGAGTTTCCAGCAACTTCCTGCATGGCAGCATTTGTTTCTTCTGTTGCAGCGGTTGATTGTTGTACACCAGCAGCTGATTGCTCTGAAATAGCAGCAATATTTTCAATGGAGCTTCCCACTTTCACACTGTTTTCAACAATATCGGATAATCTAGTAGTTATTTCGTTAATGCTATTTCCTGTGTTTGTAATCGCTGCACTTATTTCATTAAAAGTGTCATCTGTTGCTTGAATATGGGCTGTTCCTTGTTCAACTTCTGTATAACCTTCCCGTAAGGATTGGGCGACTATACTTGCTTCTGTTTGAATTTGCTCGGCAATATCAGTAATGTTCGTCACTGAACTAGCCGATTGTTCGGCAAGTTTCCTAACTTCATCAGCAACAACAGCGAAGCCTTGTCCATGTTCGCCAGCTCGTGCGGCTTCGATGGCCGCATTTAAAGCGAGTAAGTTTGTTTGATCAGCAATATCTTGAATGACTGCAACGAGTTCAGAAATTTGTTGTGAATGTTGATCAAGCCCGATAACTTTATCGACGGCATCATGGACTATACGATCAATCGTTGCCATTTGGGTCGTTGATGTATCCATTAATTCCCGACCACGATTAGTTAGCTCAACGACTTCATTTGAACGTTGTTGTACATTTACACTATCTTCATTAGCTTGGTCTATATTTGTGATGAATGAGTTCATCATCGTAGCTAAACTTGTCGCATCATTTGCCTGGGTTTCTGAGCCACTAGCAAGCTCTTCCATTGTTGCGGCCATTTGTTCGGATCCTTCGCTTACTTCAAAGGCAGCCTGGTTGAGCTCTTCACTGCGACCTGTAATTGTTTGGGAGGCATTTACAATACTTTGCACAAGCCCTCTTAAGCCTTTTTGCATTTGGTCAAGAGAAGTAGCAAGTTGCCCGACTTCATCTCTAGAACGAATGTTTAATGCAGCTCCGTTTAAATGTCCTTGTTCAATATCGTTCATTCGTTCGGTGACAACTTTAATCGGGTTAGCTATACTACCAGAAAATATCCAAATTATGATACCGCCAATGACTAGGGTGACACCTATTGTTAAATAAATAAAATGTAATATATTGTTCGCTTCACGGTTAAAATCCATCATGTATGTACTTGCATTTACCGCCCAACCCCAATGAGGATCTGTTCGAGTATAAGTAACCTTTTCCGCTAGGCGACTTTCATCATTCGGTAAATTCCATTCATAGTATGTGAGTCCACCACCACTATTTCCGATTCGAATCATTTCCTGACTGAATTTTACACCATCACGATCTTCTTCTTCCCATACATTCGTTCCTTCTATTTGTGGGTGGGCGACTTGATTACCCTCCTGATCCAAAATGAATATATATCCATTTTCTCCTAAATCAATTTTTTGATTTATAGGACGGTTACCACTAGAATCTTTTTCTCCTAAAACAGCAATTTTCACTTTTTCCTGGGCTTCTTCTAAAGTTAATTTTCCTTTGTCAACTTCTTCATTTAACGATTCAATTAAAGCGATCGTTAATTCGACACTTGTCTCTAATCTTTTGGCGCCATGGGCATCTAGGCTTGTCTTCGCTTTATTAAAACTTAAAAAGCCTAATACTAATATTGGGACAATTAAAAGTAAAGTTGAAGTAATCATTAATTTACTACGAATCGATTGTAAGTTTATGCGTTTAAACATTATAATCCCCCTAAACGATAACAATGATGTTAAAATTCCTAGTGTATATTTAGGATTTAAACTTTAAACTGTTCGATTAACCTTTCGAGTTCATCAGCAAGTTGTGATAATTCTTCAGAACTAGCCGACACTTCCTGCATTGTTGCATTAACTTGTTCAGTTGCAGCGGTCGCTTCTTCTACCCCGGCAGCTGATTGTTCAGATATAGCAGCGATATTTTCGATAGAACTGCTCATTTCTGTACTATTTGTAATAATATCTTGCAATTTATTTGTCACTCGATTAATGTTATCACCCATTGTTGTTACGGATTCACTAATCTCTTTAAAGGTTTCATCGGTTGTACGAATATGTACCGTTCCCTGTTCAACTTCTTTATAACCATCCCGTAGTGAGTTAGCTACTATACTAGCTTCTGCCTGAATTTGATTTGATATATCTGTAATGTTTGTCACTGAACTAGCTGATTGTTCGGCTAATTTCCTAACCTCATCAGCCACAACTGCAAAACCTTGTCCATGTTCACCAGCTCGTGCTGCTTCAATCGCTGCATTTAAGGCGAGTAAATTTGTTTGTTCGGCAATATCTTGAATAACGGTGACTAGTTCAGATATTTGTTGTGAATGTCGATCAAGCCCTTCAACTTTCTCAACAGCATCATGAACAATCCGATCAATCGCTTCCATTTGATCTGTTGATGTATTCATTAGTTCTTTCCCGTGATTTGTTAAGTTAACGACTTGTTGTGATGCATCTTGAATGCCTGTTACATCACTACTTGAGTTTTTAATTTCGTTAACGAAATCGCCAATTAATGTTGCTAAATTTGCTGAATCATTTGCCTGGTTTTCAGCGCCGCCAGCAAGTTGTTCCATTGTTGCCGCCATTTGTTCAGTCCCTTCACCGACCTCATTGGCTGCTTGATTTAATTCTTCACTTCTGATAGTTACCGTGTCAACTGCACCCGTAATATCACCGACTAATTCACGTAAACCGGCTTGCATAGCATTTAAGGCTTGGGCGAGTCTTCCGGTTTCATCCTTCGCTTTAACAATTAATTCTTCCTGACTAATATCACCTTTACTTATAAAGTCCATATAATGGGCAATTGCTTGAATTGGATTAACGATTGAACGAGTGACAAATAGCAATATTACTGTTAACAATATTGCAATGACTAAACCAATCGATATAATCGTCACCATTAATGAGTTTGCCTCTTTTAATACTTGATCTTTTGGAGCTGCTAAAAAGGCGCTCCATGGCTTTTCAACACCCTCAAAGTGTATCGGGGTAAACAATCGATAAACATCTGTTTCTAAAGCGTTAGAGAAACCTTCAATTGAATATGTAAATCCTTGTTCAATAGCTTCAACTACATTTCCAATTTCCGGATGGTTTTTAACCGCACCAGTTTCTTGATAAGGTGTACCGATTAGATCCAAATTATTGTGAGAAATAACATAACCGTTATTTGCCATTAAACCCGCAAAACCTGTGCCATAAAAGGATAATTCGCTAATCACTTGATCAATGTTTTCTAGCGATATGTCAAAGCCGGTCATCCCTACAGTTTGATCATTAATCTTAATCGGAACAGCGATTGATGTAATTAAATTCGTTTGCCCATCAACTGTATACTCATAAGGCTCAAACAGGGCTATATTTCCAGTGTTCAATACACTCTCAATATTTTCTTGCACGATTCCTGGTTCGTCGTAACCAGATACAGGCTCAAGTACAAAGTCGCCACTTTCGGTCCAGGACCAGACAGGGATAAATTTACCTGTTGCATCATGACCTTCAGTATTAGCGAATTCAGCATCCTTTCCATCAAAAGCATTATCATCCCAAAACATCCAAGCTGAAATCGCTTCAGAATTCGTATATAGTAATTGTTGAACCATTGCATTGGCGGTCTCCCGGTCCATTGTTTGACCACTTTCAAATATACCCGTAAACGTTTTAGCAAGGGTATCTAAAGCTTTGATTGCCCCCTCAATCTCCTGGCGAACATCTGCGGCTACAGACTCCCCTTGAATGAGTAAAGTATCTTGGGCATCACGAGTAGCTATATCATTAACCGTTAACGATACATAAATAATTGTTCCGACAAAAAATACTAATGTTGGTACTAAAATAAATAAAAACATTTTTGTCCGTAGTCTTTTCAAAGTATTACCTCCTAAATAAGTCCAAAATGTTGATGCATGCTTTACTTTGTATTTATTATTTAAGGGTTAGTTGTTATAAATAAGTAATGTTCTAATGGGAACTCTTAAATGAATTGTTCCGATCAATTGTGCGATAATTATTGTTTCGGTCTTTAAATTTCATATAATAATTATTAACTTCTTGTAAAGTGATGTTTCTTACGAGCAATTCTTGATTGATAAGATGAATAAAAGCATCAGCTAAACATTCTTCATATGCCATTAAATAAGTATTTATAAGCTGGTCACGAGAATGATTTTCCATTGACAACTTTCTCCTTTATATTCATTTCATGATTAGCTGTTTTTAATGCTACTCAAGTCAAACTAGATTCAACGTTTTTTAATGAATCTAAATATTCTAATTGTTTTTCATCGAATAATTTGGCAATTTTCACCATAATTATGAGAGTGTCATGATGTTTTGCGATACCTTTAACAATATTATTATTGTTTGATTGAACGACTTCCGGTGTTGATTCCATATTTGATAAATCGAGATCAATAACATCTGTCGCCTCATCAACCATAATACCTATTTGTCTTTCATCTATAGAAACAATTAATATGCGTGTTTCTTGAGTTGACTCGGTCTCACCCAGGGCTAACCATTCCTTTAAATCAATCACGGGAATAATTAGCCCACGCAAATGAATGACGCCCTTCACATGCGATGGTGTTTGGGGTATAAGGGTTATTTTTTGCTCGCGTTCAATCGAATGAATATCCTTGACATTAATGCCATATTTTTGTTCGCTGATTTTAAAAATAATTGCTTTAATTGTTTGGTTCATTATCTTTCTCATCCTTTTTCTTAAAACTATTTATTTAGGTTTCTTTGAAAGGTATGTTCATTCGTTTGGATGATTAGAAAATCTTTCGCAACATGAACTGTTAAAGTAATTTGTGCTTCGATTAAACTAATACCCAACCTTGTTTCATAACGAAGGTTACAGCTTGTACTCGGTTACAAACATTTAATTTTTTATAAATGGAACTAATATGATTTGCGACAGTTTTAGGAGAAATATGTAATACTTCACCCATCTCCTTAGTTTTCTTACCTTCCATTATGAGTTCTAAAATTTCCCACTCTCTGTTCGTAAGTGTGTTCTTCGGTCGATGGCCCTTTTTCCTTAATAAGCGTATATAATCAGTTAGTAATATGTCACCTAAAACTGGATGTATATATATTTTATGATCCAATATCATTTCTAAAGCTAACTGAATATCTTTTAACCCCATATTTTTGTATAAATATCCTTTTAGGTTTAAAACAAATAGTTGTTTGAGCAATTGATGGTCATTATCATCAACAATAACAACTACATTATGAGATTTAAAATAATCCATGATTTCTGATACATTCATATATGGATCAATATCAATTATGACAAGTTTTGGTTTTCTATTGATGTAATCTAACTTATAATCATAAATACTTTTGCCGATAATTTTTTCGCCTGGTAACAACTCTCTTAACGCTTGTTCGAAATGTTTTGACAATAAATTGTTGCTTTTTACATAAACTATAAAATCCAATTTAATCACACCTCTTTATTATTTTTATAAGGCCTCTTGTAAAATTTTAGGGCGAATAAGTATTTCTACCCGGCGATTTTTTGCTCGATTTTCCCTACTTGTATTCGGTACCAAAGGCTTGTATTCGCCATATCCTTTAGCACTAAATATTTCATGGTTTAATTGGTTGTTTTCTAACAATATAATCATAAAGTTTACTGCCCGTGTCACACTTAATTCCCAATTAGATTTAAATTCTTCATTGTACATTGGTCGGTCATCAGCATGTCCACTGACGACTATTTCATGTTGAGTTCCTATGTCTAGAAATTCAGCAATTTCATAAGCTATTTTTCTCACTGACTCGTTTACATAAGCACTTCCTGTTGCAAAAGAGAAATCGGTAGAAAGGGTTACTAGTAATCCTTCAGCTCTCATTTCTGCTTTTAATAACTCGGTTAAATTATTTTCGAAAATATAATTGTTGATCATAATCTCAATATCTTCTAGCTCTTGAAGCGGATCTTTCAGATAACTTTCTGTCTCTTCGGCTGAAACTGCCGTCTTTTTGAGATTTTCGTAATGTGCTTCTATATTATGTCTCTCGGATGTATGGCTCTCTGTTGATTCGATTATGGGAATATAGCTAGAAGAAAATTCACTTTTAAAAATATGAGATAATTTGTCAAATTTCTTTACATCTAGTTGACTCATTGCAAATAAAACAATAAATAAGGCGAGTAATAATGTTAACATATCAGCATAGGGTAATAACCATGAATCATTCATATTGTTATTCTTCTTCTGATTGTCTGGTTTCTTTGTCGTCATTTCCTTGACCTTCTTTAATTGAATTAAGTTCTTCTGGCGATAGATAGGAACTAAGTTTTTCTTCTAACATTTTTGGTGGTTCCCCTACGGTTAAAGCAACGAGTCCTTCAATCATCATCCGTTTACTTAAAATTTCTTCTGATGATTTCTTTCTAAGTTTATTTGCAAATGGATGCCATAATACATATCCTGAGAAAATACCGAATAAAGTAGCCATAAAAGCAGCAGAAATAGCGGTTCCTAATATACTCATATCCTCGATGTTACCTAAAGCAGCAATTAATCCAATAACAGCCCCAAGAACACCTAGGGTTGGCGCATAGGTGCCGGCCTGTGTAAAAACTTCGGCGCCTGTTTCATGACGGTCTTCCATCGCTTTTATTTTTTCTAATAAAACATCTCGAACATAATCTGGATTTTGACCATCAACTACTAAACGTAGACCGAATTTTAGAAAGGGATCATCTGTTTCATCAATCTCCTGCTCTAATATGAGTATGCCTTCCTGTCTAGTTAAGCGAGCCCAGCGAATGAATTGCTGTAGTATTTCAGCTTTGCTCTTTTCTTTAGATTTTGTAAATATAATATTTACTAGTCTTGGGATGCTTTTTACCGTAGATGCGGGAAATGCAATTAATATGGCTGCAGCTGTACCAGCAAATATAATAATTAGGGCTGCTGGATTTAATAAGGCCTTTAAATCTACACCTTTCATATATATTCCGATAACTACTACTGACAAACCTAAAATAACTCCAATAGTTGTTGCGCGATCCAATTTCTTTTCCCCCTACTATTTCCAAGGATTCATTTATTGTTTGTTTCGAAGATGCGTTTAAAAATATGTTTGATTTTAAAAAGGCTATTCTATTGAAATAGAATAGCCGCAAAAACACTTACCATAATAATGGGGGCAGCCAGGCAATCTTGGCTTTGATCACTCAAAACTTTAGACCCGGGGCTTTGCGTCCTATTTTTTCAAATAGTTTGCCTTTACTAAAGATTTAATTGTCGAAAATAGTTTGGTACAAAGGAAATATTTAGTAACTATGTACATTTTCCCTTAACATAGGAGCAATATCTATGGGGGTTATTACTATTTTTTCTCAGAATAAACCCTATTTGCCTGTTTTTATATGAAATTTTGCTATTATAATGTGGGATTTCCCTTTTTTAGTTTAATAAAAAAATTATCCTTCGAAAACTCCCTTAAGTCTAAAGTAATGTGACCTATAGCCCTTGACGTTTACGATTTCCTCATAAATAGAATAATTTTATATTTAATTCTTATCTCAGCATCTTTGTAAGGTTTAATTGATTGAATCAATCTATTGATCTTTTTTAACTACAATGAATTTTCTCATTGAATACTTTTTAGATTAAACAAAAAACGATGCTTTGCCTTTAACGGCAAAACATCGTTTGATACAGTAACTTATTGAGATTATTTTATTTTTTCTAACTTTTTAGATGGATAAGAATCTAAGATTAATAAATCATTAGCGATAGCGTACTCTACTAATTCGTGACGTGCTGAAACATTTAACTTTCTCATAATGTTTGCCCGGTGAGACTCTATCGTTTTTACTGACAGGTATAATTTTTCTGAGACTTCTTTATTTGTATACCCTTTTGCCAAATAGGATATTATTTCTTGTTCCCGCCCCGATAATTGGGGATGCCTTTTTTTCATATCAGTTAATTCTACATATTCATGAATGAGCTCCTTCGTTGCATTCGGGTCTAAAAACGCCTGTCCACTGTTAACAATTCTAATGGCTTCTATTAGATCACTCACATCATGACTTTTTAAAACATAACCCGAAATACCCGATTTTATGGCCCGGGAGATGTACTCCCTTTCATCATGCATCGTTAAAATAATTACTTTAGTTTCTTCTGTTGCTAATTGTTCTTTAATTTGTTTCGTTGCAATAAAGCCATTTTTATCTGGCATATTTAAATCCATAATGACGATGTCCGGCTTTTTCTCTACGGCCTCCCTTACTGCGTCGGCCCCGCTAGACGTCTCAGAGATCACTTGCATGTCTGGTTCGTTTTCTATCAAAAGTTTAATCCCGGATCGTACGATTTCATGATCGTCCGCAAGTAAAATCCTTATCATGATAAGCCCTCCCATAGATGGCATAATACGTTATTTTAAAATTCTACTTCGTTACAATATGTAATGTCCCTTTTAATTTATCTCTAATGTATCCTTGAAATTTATTATATTTACGAGCCATCGAAGTTTTGTATACAGAAACGCATAATAATATAAATGTTATTTCCTAAAGTGTATTTTAGAATAAATTACAGAGTAAACTAAAGAGTTGCATGATGAAAAAAACTATGTAAAAAATATCATCATTTTTATGACCAACGCTTCACCACGCAAAGAATTTGTTTTGTTTAAAATTTGAAGTAAGCAATGGTAATTTTCATTGTTTGGATTGTTCGTGGAAATGTTCAGGAGAGTTTGTTCACCAACATTACTTTAAACATTTAATACCTATACTAAAAATGAACAACTCTTACTGTAATCAATGAGCATAAGTAAAGCTAAGCCTTCAATAACTATTATTATTTTATGTTTAAAGGGGCATAGTATAGTATCTTAAACACTAAATATTATCTTTGTTGTACGATCATTTTAATTTATTAATAAATTACATTAGTCTACTGTACTCAATCCCATCTTGGAAGGTCTCCGTACCAATTAACAACTATTTTACTTAGGGAAACGATTACAATAAAAGATCTTAGACAATTAACTTTTTTCATAATAATTGCATTTAAATTCACTCTTTAGATAAATGTCTTTACTGAATGGTACTTTAGATGTTCGTTATTTCTA